>Ga0233431_1006162_pt1 | contig 11001 bp, 9 predicted proteins | sample SI_118_April2016_FD_179867 | JGI IMG/M metagenome (GOLD analysis project Ga0233431, IMG submission 179867) | Seawater microbial communities from Saanich Inlet, British Columbia, Canada - SI_118_April2016_200_MG | ecosystem: Environmental > Aquatic > Marine > Inlet | place: Canada: British...
TTGAATTTCACTTTCGGAATCACATAGACTGATGGCTTCCTTTCTCTTTCCTGAGAGGATCAACTGATTTATATAGAAAGGGTTTTTCCCAAGAGACATTAACACCAAACCAATATTGTACCAGGGCTGGGCAATATTTAAGGATATTTTACCTTTCCATTTCCGATCCCAAAGATCACTTACCGAGCTGGGGATTTCAGATGGTTTCACTTTTCTTGTATCGGCGTAAAAGCCGTATGTTCCTCCGCCCCATGGGATGTATAACGGCCTATGATTACTATCAAGCCCCATCGATATTTCTTTTAGTCCTGGTATTAGGTACTTATAGTTTGTTAACCTCGGAGAATCCATATTGATTGGTTCGAGAAGTCTTGACGTTTTATCCCCTTGCATCTTTATAAAGAAGATTGTCAGAAACATGATGTCGCATTTCTCTTCTCTGATTAACCTGAACATTTGCTCTGCCCCTGCTGCATAAGGGGAGATCACTTCCACCTTGTAGGGATATCCTTCTTGCTTCAGAATACGGTTAACTTCCCTTACATCTTCCGGCAAAACATAACCTTCCCATGTTAAAACCCTTAGGGCTTCTTCAGCGTGTACGCCAGAGGACGTGAATAATCCTGAAAAGATGATAACAGCAAACAATATCCTTCTGATTATCATAATTCCCTTCTTTTCATTTCTTGTTTCTTTAGATTCAGGTGTAGTTATAATTATCTGAAACCGTCGTACATGTCAAAACCAAGAGGGATGGCTTACAATATTGGAAAATGTGACCAGGAATAAGGAACCTGATTGATGTTTTCCCAACCACAACATAAACTAACTAACAGCATAACGTGCATGAAACTTCTGTATCATATTCCCTGAGATTTCGCAAAGCTGCCAGATGTATTTCATGTTTTGAATGTAACATCAGACAGATGTTTCCTAACAGGGATTGTTGCATCTCAGAGTCACAGCTCATGAAGGGAGCGGTCTCAAGATGAGGTGGTTCTGACTTTCTGATTTCATGGACTCACTGGGCTACAGTTTTTCTGAATATATTGCCCGTTTCTTACTTGAAACCGAGCCTGTGAAGCGGACTCGGTTATTAGACTTTTGCAAGTAAAATTATAGAGGTAACCGCGAAGCCTACAGCACAACACTTTCGGAGTGTCAATAACTCCATCTTGAGAGTAATTGAAATAAGTAGCGCGAATACAAAACTCATATTCGCAATAGGTATCACAATACTTGCTTGACCATGTTCTAATGCCAACATAAGAAAATTTACAATTAGAAACACTAAAATACCAGATATAATTGAGTATAGAATTTTTTTACGTGTTATTCTGAAACGGTTTTCTCGCAATTTAGCATAAAATGCACCTCCAATAATCCAGCTTAAGGCAATCAAAAGAAGCATAATGTTAGGTTCGGCATTGGATGTAATTCCCATTTTAGCTACTATGCCATATGTAGCTCTAATTAAAGAAGCTGCAACCGCAATCAGAAAAAATGATGTAAAATTTATGTTTTGAAAAGTATTCTTCCCCTTGTTGAAAAGAATCAGGACAGCGATCAGGCCACAGATTATTCCGAGAATTTTGAAGATTCCAAGAGGTTCATGTAGAACAAAGAAAGATAAAATGACTACACCAACGGTATTTAACCTGTATATTGTTGATCCTAAACTCACGTCAATGTGTATTAAGCTTTCAAGTAACAATATGTTTGAAACCGTAAGCAGTAGTCCAGCAATCAAACCATAACTAATAGTAACAAAATCGTATGAAAAATTGATGTTCTGTATGTTAAGAGATACAACTTGAAGAAATGTCCATATTATACCAATTCCAAAAATATACATTCCTCTTGAACGTTCTTTGCTTGAATATTTTTTAAAAACTACATCATTAACTCCCGCAAAAAGCAGACTGAGTAAAGCGAATATGATGCCAGATTGCATTAAATACATATTTATAGTTTTTTTGAAGTCTAGATAGTATTATCCGGCAGTTATTCCGAGTGAAATTTATATTGAAAAACGAAGACCAACATAAAAACGATTAAGAATCCTGCATTAACAAAAAACAAGAAAGTTGTCAGTTGTCAGTTGTCAGTAAAAGCCTGTTGGCATCAATCTATTCTCAATCCTCTGAAGGAACCTTTTAAATGCCGTTCGATGCCTTCTGCTTTCAAAATAACCGCCAGTCCTGACAACTGATAACTGTCAACTGATAACTGCGGTTATGCCGCGTTAGCAGATATCATCGGCGTAAGATATTTATGATATCCGACTTACCGAGCGGAAATTCTCATGACCACAATATGTGGAATCATTCAATTTGCCGATTATAGGGTCACTGGAGAGGTCATAACGTGTATAATCTTCACCCATGCCACCACCAAAATCATGCAAAGCTAGCATATGTATTGTTGGCAATTCTATAACTTCAAAGCACCCATAAATTCAGTCGTTCAACCAATCATCCACGTCGCTTATAAACAAAAGACCAACTAACCCACCAAATTTGGTCACCTACTTTCTCTTGCGTGATTTGACACTAACATAGATGCCTCGTTTGGTTGTTTTTACCTGTCCCTTTTTCTTTGCTCTGTTGACAGTAGCCCAGACCTGGTTTTTGTTAAAACCTGTTTGTTCCATGATATAATTTGTATCAACGCCTTTTGGTTTGGACTTGATGAGGCTCAGGATTGTGCCGGCGATGGTGTCCTTTATTTCTTGAACAGCGGGTTTCCCTGGCCCTGGTTTTTCTGATTTTTCAGTGGGCTCTTTAACGGCATTTCCCAGAATAGCATCTTCCCTTTCTTTGAGTTTTTGTAACGCTTCGAAAGTATCATCGAGACAGCTAGCAATCTGTTTTGATGTCATGGCTTCATGAGCCACCCGGGCAGCTATTATTTCCGCTGCCATTTCTGTCAAGGACTTACTCATCTTTCTCCCCCTTTTGTTTTTGCTTGTATTTCTATTTGCTTAAGACAGGCATCTATCCCTTGTTCAAAAGACAGTTTCAAATTATCCCCTACAACAAGGGCTTGCCTCCCGCAGTCAGGATGCCCATACGTATTGCCCGTTTCAACTTACTGAACTCGCTCCTTTAACGCCTTGCTCGGTGTGAATTTAACAGCTTTGGACGCCGGAATCTGCATTTTTTCTCCCGTACTCGGGTTTCGACCTTCCCGGGCAGCACGTTCGATCACTTTGAAGCTCCCGAATCCGATGAGGGAAACCGAATCTCCTTTTTCAAGGGCCGAGGAGAATGCTTCGATGACTGCTTTCTGTGCCTGTCCTGCGGCCTTCTTGCTAATGCCTGTTTTTTCAGAAACCAATTTCACTAAATCTTGTTTATTCATTTCCTTCCTCCTTTAAATGGTGTTGTTGGAATTAAAGATATTGAGAATATACAAATATGAGTGGAATTTGTAATATCCCCGGACACTAAAGTGTAAACAACGTCCATAATGTATGCGTCCCACATTCGCCTGAATTTCGCAAGGCTGAAAGATCAATCCTTCAATCAGATCCTCTGAGCTTAAGGATAAATCATGTTCACCTCGCTGACCGTGGCGGTAAGGTAATTTTCCTCGCCGGAGGAGGCATAGCCAAGAATGTAATGGGGGTGGTCGGAATCGGAAACTGCTCCCATGGTTTCGAAGGGCCGAACGATCACGTAAGCGCCGTTCCCGGGGGTGTAGAAATAAATATCATCCCCCAGGCGGGCAAAACCGAGGGTCACATTTTGGCCGACTGTCCATAATCCGCCGGAGTCAGCGCCCAAATTGCCTTCTGCCAAGATCCGGACGGTTTCACGCTCGGTAGTTCGCTCACGAACCCAATAATAGATCCTGTTATACCCGCCCCAAGTATCTAGGTAGATCTGCGCCTGAATCAAATTCCCCGCCGCCGTAGTGCCCAGATACCGCCCCAACCCGACGAACATATAGCCACCGAGGGATGACACATTAAAGGTGGCCATGATCCCAATGGCATTACTGAATACCTTGTATCGTATTCCGTATCCGTAACCTTGTTCCCCGGAACCGTTTACGACCAGTTGCATCTGGGCCCCACTGGGCGTGCTTGTGAAATTTCCTCTGACGAATGCTTCAGTCCAATCGTCCAGTGCCTGAGGTCCGTCGAATGTAAAAGCATGGAGGTTGTTGGCAGCCAGCAAAACCACTGCGAGAATTCCCATCAAAAAAAACACCCTTTTCATAAATTACCTCCTTTCCCCGTTTGTTCAAACAATGGGGTCCACCTTACTGGGTGTTCGTAATTCCCCGTTTACAGGCATTGGGATTATGTTCCCCCTGTACCCCCCTCGATCCAAATGATCAAATCATCAATCGCTTCGGTCACGAACCGCAAAGGCCCGCCCGTTGAAAGAGTAGCCGCGCTCAGCCCAGCGTCTGTTGCCGAGAAGGAACATTAAGCGCCCCTCTTTCAACGAACGTTCAGGGCTTAGAGTGGTGCTAGAAGTCAAAATAGTCTCACCTGACCATACCCACCAGCCAGTAGTCTTCAACAGAGGCGTCATATTCCGGGGGCCCGCCCCTTTCTTGTAAAGACCAGCCAGCTCATCCAAGGTGGGCATCCGCCACCCGTCGCCCAGGCCTTGCACCCAGCTTTTTGCCTGGTTCCAGTTTGTATCCTTATCAGGCCCAACCAGCCACTCAAAGCCGGTCGTTTTGTCCATCACAACCCCATTGGCATAGGCCACATAAACCCCGTCCCGACCAACTTCCTTCTGAGTCGCTAAGGTAAAGGGAAGGAACAGAAAAAGGACGAGGAACACGCTCACAAGGACAATATTGATTCGTTTCATTTTTCTTCCTCCTTATCGCGATTACATAGCCATTGTTGCATTAGAAATTTAGCAAAAAATTGGTCACAAGTATTGAATTTTGAGTCAGCCGTACCAAAACATTTACGACACCGAATCCGGCCTCTTTAAGCGAGAGAACCCTCAAAGATGAACTCCACCGCTCCGGCAAATGTGTCCCCTTCATAAAAAGGAGCGATGACGAGGGTGAGTTTCCCATCCGGTATATCCATGGTGTAATGGTACAGATTTCTCTTTTTTTCCTTATATTCCGCAAACAGCCCTTCAATTTTCTCCATGGTCTCGGGCTTATGACAATCAGCCATATGCTTCCCCACTAAGTTTTCCATTTGCAACATGGCTTTAGACATCCCTTTGTATTTTGGATTGGCATAGGTAATTTTGAAATCAGCATTACACGCCACTACGGCCGTATTCAGATTCTCAAACATTTGCTCTACGCTGCCCATTTCATACCTCCTGAATAGAGTTTATATGGTTGGTGAGAAATCTCGACTTGATGAAATGCCAAAAAATACTTTATGCCAAGACAAAATGGCTTTCAAGAATCCTATTGCCGTAAATGATTCCGAGCTTGAGAAAGGAAACAACATGGTCAGGATTTCTTTCGTATCTGATGGTATTCTAATGTGATACTTATGTGCATGAAACTTCTGTATCACATTCCCCGAGATTTCGAAAAGCTGGCAGATGTATTGTTCATGTTTTGCAAGGGATATCAAACGGATGGTTTATATAGGGAATCTTGCATAAGACGTTGGCAGAAATAACCGCACATTTGGCCCTATTTCCCGCCCAAAATTTCCCTCAACTTTTGCGACAATTCTTACCCAATATGGCTCAAAAGCTTGTAGGTCAATATCTCCTGGCTTTTGCCTTTTACCCGCACTGCGCGGAGCGCCTCCGTTTGATAATCGCCGGCCACCAAATCATGGGTAGTCTGGCTCAGAATGATATCACAGGCAAACTCCTTGGTCAGCCCCTGAATCCTTGAAGCCAGATTCACAGTATCCCCCACCAGGGCGTAAGAACTCCGTTCTTTGCTGCCGATGATACCCGCTAACACCGCCCCGGTATGAATGCCGATCCCGTGACGAAATGGGGCCACGCCCTGATCTTTGAGCCTCTCGTTTAAATGGACCAATCTTTTCTTCATCTCAAGCGCGGCACTGGCTGCCATATCCGGGTGATCATCATGGGGAACAGGTGCTCCGAAAACCGCCTCGATCTCATCTCCCACATATTGAAGTATCAGCCCGTTATTTCGCTTGATTGCCTCTGCCATCTCGGAGAAATACTGGTTCATAATGCTCACCACCTGCTTGGGATGGGTCGATTCCACAAAAGGGGTGAAGTCCCTCAGATCTGAAAAGAGCATCGTCGCCCGCGTCATTTCCCCATCCAGGGGGATCCTGCCTGAGAGGATTTCGTCACGGATCTCCTGGCTGATGTACTTGCCAAAGGATTCCTTAATGGCTTCAGATTCCTTCAGACCCTTGATCATCCTGCCGAATCCCTCGCCAACGGCCCCGATCTCGTCGTTTGATACGATCTTTATGCGGACATCAAGGTTTCCTTTGGCAACCTCTTTCATGGCCGTTTCCATCTCTTCCAATGGAGCGGAGACGCTTTTGGAGACAACCAACGACAATGTTACAGATAAAATAACGCCTATTGCGGTGATGAAAAGGATTTGAAGCAATAACCCGGAAATAATCTGGCCCCCCATTGCAGGCCCAGCAGTCTGCAGCGCCAACGCTTTGAAGTAGGCAGAAACCCCGAGCAGCGTAAGGGGGATCAGACTGATCATGAGAAAGGCAATCAAAAGACGTGTCTTCACGCTCAGCTTGAAGACACCTTTCACCTCACTCAGATCTCCTTCCGGAAAATACAGGGGGATCTGTTTACGCCATATGCTTTCTGTGGCAAAATAGATAAAGAGGCTCGTGCTGAACCCACCGACAATGGTAATCCCAAAAATCGTCTTCAAGCTCTCTGTAAGGGCTATGGGCGGCGCCCCGAAAAAGGTATGAAGGATAACCGGCATAAGCATGCCGAAAATGAACCCTGCCATGATCCAGCCCAGAAAAGTGGTCCCGGCCAGCATGGGAACCAGTCCAAGAGCCTTCCTTTTCAGTCTCTCGGAATATAGCCCATTGGACCCATTCTTTGATAGCTCTCCCGGCGGGTCATGGTACAAAGGCCGTGACCACCATTGATTGATTGATACAATCACAAAAAAAATAAATGACGTGCCTATGATAAAAAAGATTAAATAATTGAGCATAGGGTCAGAGTCTTGTGACATCTTCAGATCAACATCGATATATGCGAAATAGAGGAAGGTCAACAACGCACCGATCAGATTCCCCGCGACACTCACCAGATTTATTCTCAGTTTCATCGTATTTTTTAATGTGAAGGTTTCGTGCATTAGTCCCGCACGCCAAGCCCGCCACAAACAGTGAAGGCTACCAGCACAAACCTGGAAAATGGGCAAAGACGAATATGGACCCTTAAATTGTACCTCAGCACCCCTAAAATTGTCAAATTAGCATAAACTCATACCTACCTATGGGCTCGACGAGTAACCTCTCTACAGACCCCCAAACCTACTCAACAACTGCCGAAGTAAAGGCTGTTTGTACCCTGGTTACTTGACGGTCATTACTCCTGCATGATATCCAACGCCCCCACATTTGGTAAATACCTGGCTCCCTGTGTACCAAGGCTGCCCTATCTGCCCCTGTTTGGCCTCCTGATATGATCTTGGTGAGCATAATAGGAGAAAATACTGGATGTTTAGCCCGTTAGCTTGGCCCGACCCCATCACCGCCATCACAATGATCCTCGGGCCCCACTGAAAGCGCTGATTCGGCGTAATTCGCTCTACTTAGGACGATACCGGGCTGCCGGCAAGCTAAGCGAGACAATTGCCGGTCAGGGTTTCCTGCGTTTGAAAGTCATCAAAATATACCCGGACCCCGTCCCCGCCTTGAACTCGACGGGTCGGGCCCTGTCTAGGTTCGGTGCGTTATCGCATATCGTTAGAGTGTCGCCTTCCAGGGCATAGATTCCCTTCCATGCCTTTCCTTTCAGGGCCCCTTCCGTATGCTCGAAGTCGATGGCCGCCGGTTTTGCGCTCGGCTCCACCCGGAAGGTCCCCTCGTAGAGGCGCTTGCCAGCCTTGGACTGGATCTGGAAGCGGTTGTCTGTAAAGGTGAGTCGATTTCCAACAACATCATCGTCTCCTTTGCCATCCCGTTCCGCCTTTGTTGCCAACCAGGTCCCTTGCAGCTTCCCCTGCGCCTCTTCGGCCGGCTGCGCAAACTCGGGCACGAGCACCATCCCTAAAATCAACAAACACGTCGCCAAAGTGATCCCTTGCATTTTCTTTCTCCTTTACTTTAATGATTGGTAATCTCTATCTCTTTCCGGCTCTTTGTCCAAGTAGCCCAAACGGGACAACCGCCGCTTCCGGATATGATGGCTGTGTAACGAGACACGAGCTGGGCAGTGAAAACGTGATCATGCCACCGTCGACGGCCTTCAATGGACTGGCTGCACCCAGGCGAACCAGTGATTATAGGGTGTAATCAAAACTGTTAGCTGGCAGTAGGCCTCTCGGTTCATGCTGTCCCAGTAAGATTCCCAGATCAATTGTTGCTACAGAATACTCCGGTGGATGGTAACCTTTTTGCCGTTTTCAGCGCAAGTGTTTTAGTATTATTTCCAGGTTATCTGTCACAAAAAACAAGAAAGTTGTCAGTTATCAGTTGTCAGTAAAAGCCTGTTGGTATTAATCTATTCTCAATTCTCTGAAGGAACCTTTTAAATGCCGTTCGATGCCTTCTGCTTTCAAAACAACCGCCAGTCCTGACAACTGATAACTGTCAACTGATAACTGCGGCTATGCCGCGTTAGTATGTAGGTGGCGATTGGACTTGGGATAGATGGTCAACTTAAGGTATCCACTGTTCTGTTATCCATGCGCTCCATCCATCCTCATTGCCGGATCGCCAGGAGTCATTGAAACAACCACATTGTCTGAGAAAATCCATATAGGAGCAGTTTCAAAGTAGAACACACCTGATAAATAGAGGAGGGAATCCACCTGCCGCCTCTTATGAAGAGGCAGGTTTTTGAATCAAAGGGAAGTGTCGACGATCAACTATTCAAGCCATAGGTACAACGGGTGGCTTTTCAGGTGTTTTTCATCGCCTGCGTTATCGAAAATGGAAATACCAAATGGAAAATTTGAATTGGCGGTGAATTGAACATCATTTTCGGATTCTGTCCGGAGACTTCTCTTGAACACAACCGTCCAGAATCCATCCTCCCACACACCGACCGCCTCCACATTTGCCCGGTCTCCGGAGGGTGTTCTCAGAACATAACCAGGAAGCGCGTCACCATCGAACAGGATGTCGGAAAAGGGTGTTGCCTCATCTTCAAAAAGGTAGGGTGATGTCCCCACGCCACCCTCAAAAGCAAACATATAAGCGGGTTTCGATCCGTCCTCGGATTTATTGTTTTTGTAGGCGCTCACCCCTTCATCGCCCTTATGATCCACGTTATCAAAGTACTGATCATCCGAGTAACCAACAGGATTTGTCCTCGCTGCTTTCCATTGCCACAGATCGGCCACGCCGCCGGTATACGCAGTACTCATGGTCAGTTTGTTCGGATCGTCAGGGTCAACATGGCAAAGGGTTGCACACCCTACCGCCATGCCGTCTCCCGGTCCGAACCCGCTGGAACCGGACCGGGACAAGGAACCATCAATTCCCCATGCGAAACCCATGCGGTCTTCGTTAGCGCCGGAGCTTGTCCACCCGTCAGATGTTTTGGCCCACATACTTTTAAAAACGCTCTGGCTCAGATCCGCCCATCTGGCATAGATGTAAACATCCGTATCATTGTGGAGGGATTTCAATTCCACTGTATTGCTCTGGCCCCATAGTTCTGGAATCATCATGGGCATTACAGGAACAGATATTCCCTCGACCTGAGACCACATTTCGTCGTTGGGGTCCATTATGGTGTCTTCGGAAGGGAAAGCTTCTGAAGGAAAAGCAGAAAACAATATGTTTTCCGAGCCAATATCACTGCCGCCGCCTTTGCCACCACCTTGACCACCGCCATGCCAACCGCTCTGGCCGCCGCCTTTGCCACCACCATAGCCGCCACCGTTACGTGCCAGAACGGAACCCAAACCCACAAACAGGATCATCAAAGCTATTGCAACACCGGTTGAAATTTTCTTCATAGCCAAATTCCTCTTTCATACCCCTTTCGGGTTCAACTGAAATATAAAGTTTGTCCTCAAACCGTTTCTATTTTTTAAAAGCAAAGAGCATGCCAGCTTTACGTTCTGGAGCATAAGGTTCTGCAATTACTTATGAATGAAGGAAATGCCGTGTTGTATTCATTTGGCACTGCAGAATTCCCAGGGGTAACCGGGTATTATGTATCCATATCCCAGCGGCAACTGGGTCGTAAGTATCCGGACTGTCTGCATGCGGATCTATTTCAGAAAGGAAAGATGCGGTGGCTTTTTCCGATGGAGTCTGGGGGGGGACAACCCTCCTCAATTATAAGCAATAGTCGGCCCATTTGCCTCTTTATAAACCAATCAGGTGATGCCTATTCCGTCACAGGGGGATCCTGGCAAAAGCCATTTTCCAGGGCCCCTTCCAGCATTCCGCATTCTCCCAGGTCACAGGCCTTTTTCAGGTCCGCACATCCCTGATCTGTCCTGCCAATTCTGATTTTAGCAAGACCCCGCCATGCGTAAGTCCCCCCTTGGGTTGGGTTTAGTTCGATGGCTTTGTCGAAATCCGGAATCGCTTTGGTATCCTGTTTGAGTCTGGAATAGTAAGAACCGCGGTAACGGTAGTAGGACGCGTTTTTCGGGTTCAACTCGATGGCTTTATCATAACCCTCAATGGCGCGGGTGTATTGCTTAAGTTTGAAATAAGCCCAGTCGGGAATATCGTAGGCAAACAGATACTTCGGTTCCAGGCCGATGGCCCTGTCAAAGTCCTCGATAGATTCATAATACTGTTTTGTCTGGAAATGGGCCCACCCCCGATTATAATAGGCTGCAGCATAGTTTGGATCCGCATCGAGGGCTTTGTTCAGTACT
>Ga0233431_1006164_pt1 | contig 11000 bp, 7 predicted proteins | sample SI_118_April2016_FD_179867 | JGI IMG/M metagenome (GOLD analysis project Ga0233431, IMG submission 179867) | Seawater microbial communities from Saanich Inlet, British Columbia, Canada - SI_118_April2016_200_MG | ecosystem: Environmental > Aquatic > Marine > Inlet | place: Canada: British...
TTACTACCCCGTCCATGAACTTTCAGGACTTCCGCTTCATCGCTTATGGCGACTCGAGAGACCGACATCAGACACCCAGGCGACACAAGGAGGTGGCTGCCAACTTTCTGCGACATCAGCCGGAACTCATCGTTAGTACCGGTGATATCCTGGTGGGTGGTGTGATGGCCTCTTCGTCCATGTTTGGGAACGACTGGACAAACAATTTCTTTGGGCCGCTCAAGGGAATTATCGAAGGAGTTCCCTATTATCCAACAGTTGGAAATCACGACCAGGATCTGAAAGATGGCGCGGCGGGGATGAAGATGGCCTTCCCCCAACTGGGGCCATCCCTCTATTATTCCTTTGACTATCATCATGTTCACTTCACGGTCCTTCATTGCGCCAACCGGGTTGTTGAGTTCGAGTTGCAAAAACAATGGTTTATCAAAGATACGGAACGGGCTAAAGATGCTGACTGGCGCATTGTTATTCTTCATGTATCGCCCTTTACAACCGGGAAATATGCTGAAAACGAGTGGACCGTTGGTGGCCGGAAAGAGATGCTCGAAACCTTTGTCAAACAGGGGGTGAATCTGGTCCTGTCAGGCCACGACCACAGCTATCAGCGGTTTTATCCACTCAAGGCGGACGCGGGTGATCGCCACGCGGTTCTCTTTATTGTCACCGGTCTGGCCGGCACAAATCCTTACTTTGCCAAAGGCAACTCATACAGTGCCAAGGTCGTGAATGATATTGATCATTTTTGCGTTATCAATGTAACCCCGAAGACCCTCGACATCACCGCCTACAGCAACGATAACCGGGTGCTCGATCATGTGGTTTTGTCCAAAGAGAAGAGGGAAGAATTTATCAGGTCAGGTATGGTGTGGAAGGAACGGATAGCCGGCAGATAAAATTTAAGGAGGTAAAGATGGGAACGAAGACAGTTGTTATTTCGTTGGGGGGGTCAATCATCGTACCCGAGGAGATTGACGTACCATTTTTGAAGATGTTCAAAGAGATTATCCAGAGTCTCGAAGATGAACGGTTTATTGTCATTTGTGGGGGCGGAAAGATCTGTAGGAACTACCAAAACGCGGCAAGGGAAACAGCGGAGATACCCAACGAGGATCTTGACTGGATCGGGATCAGCGCCACCCGGCTGAATGCCGAACTCGTCAGGTCGATTTTCGGGGAGGAGGCCCACGAAAAAGTGATCCATGACCCTGACGAGGAGATCGATGGATCAAAAAGGGTTGTTATCGGCGCCGGGTTCGAACCGGGAAGTTCCACGGATCTGCGCGCAGTACAATTGGCCAAACGGTTTGGAGCCCTCAGGGTCATCAATATGTCCAACATCGATTATGTGTACAGCGCTGATCCGAAAAAGGACCCCAATGCCGAGAAACTCACAGAAATATCATGGTCCGAGTTCAGAAAACTGGTTGGAAATGAGTGGGATCCCGGGCTGAACATGCCCTTTGACCCCATCGCATCCAGAGAGGGAGAGGCGTTGGGGCTAGAGGTAATCATCATCGGGAATAATGTGAACAATCTTGAGAAGCTCCTGAGAGGTAAGCCTTTCCGGGGAACGACCATTACCTCCCAGTAATCCCGGCCAGCAAATTAAAGACCCCAGCGGCTATGGCCATATCCACAATGGTGAATTCAGACATAGGTACAAGCTCATGGGCATCCACGTACCTGCGCAGGATCGGGTAAGGGGCTACGGTTGTTCCTTAGCCTCTCTCCGAACTGAAAAAACATTCAACAAATGCTGGCCTTTCGATCCCAAAAGCCATATAATCCGACCCAAAAATACATATCTTTTATAGCTGGAATACGCAGCCAACATCTCTGTTTGGGGTAGTTCTTCCATAATGGATACTGAGCTCATTACGCGACGGAGTATTTTTTAATGTTTCTGCTAAGACGAAAAGGAATTTTTTCAGAACGTACCCAAGACCATTTTGTCAGACTGCTCAGCGTTATTTTCTTGCTAGCGGCGTTGGCCATTCACTCCGGTTGCGCAGGTACACCGGATCGCTTTTATATCCCCAAGGGGATTCCCATTGACGCCGGAACGGTATTGAATCCAACCTTCAAAGTGGCGGGATTTGTCGATATTGAAAATGCACAGACCAATGATGACTGGGTTCAAATCGGTACGGAAACCCACGACTGGCTGGCCAATCTGAACCGCTGGACGGATACGGCCATAAACCTGCTGAAAATGGAGTTGAACAAACGAGGTAAAGTGGCCACCGTGAATGCGCCCACCGTTTTTGAATTGATCCTTTGTAAAGACGGTGAAAACAGCATAAAAGGCTTCCTCTTTACGGGTGTGAAAAGGACAGGATGCCCCCTGGACACGGACCGGGACGGAGTACCGGATTTGCTGGATCGGTGTCCCGGAACCCTTTTGGATGTGCCGGTGAACAGCTTAGGTTGTCCGCTGGATACAGACGGTGACGGTTCACCCGATTACAAGGACAATTGCCCGGGGGAACCCATAGAAAAAAAATTGACCCAGCAGGCCAAAGCACCAGGAAAAAAGAAAGCGGCTCCCCCTCCGGAAATATCTGTTTCAAGAAGTTGTATGAGCGAATCAAGCCGCTTTACAGTGACGGGTCCTGTTCCGCCTGACACGGTGATTCAACTGATCAAACTGCAGCTGGACAAAAATCAGATACTGCTTTCAGAGACCGCCCCCAATGTTTTTACATTCTTCGCCACAGATGAACAGTGGGAAGAGACCATGGATCCCATGGAATTGGCACTAGGCAAAAGAGGCATAAGGCTTATCGACGGTCCTCCCCGGATTCTCCAGCTTTCCGTAACCCGGGTGGCGTTGTACTGGACATTTCATGATGTGGGATGCCGGCTCAATCTGACGGTTGAAACAGGCGATGCACGCCTGCAAAACTACACGGCGTCCACCCTTTCCCTGGAGTTGTATACCAGTTGCGATGAAGCGGTTTCAAAGGCCGTTGCCAAAATGTTCATGAAGGAAAGAATCATTGTAGACACCGATGTCGACAGCATACCTGACTTAAGGGATGAATGTTCCGAAACCCCCGAAGGTGTAACGGTGGACAAAGTGGGCTGTCCCCTGGATGCGGATCAGGATGGGGTGCCGGATTACCGGGATAAATGCACCCATACACCGGAAGGCGTAGTGGTGAATACCGACGGATGTCCTTTGGACACAGATGGCGACGGCGTACTCGACTACCGGGATGAATGTGCTGAAACCCCGGAAGGTGTAGCGGTAGACAGACAGGGTTGCCCCCTGGATACGGATGAGGATGGGGTACCCGATTATGTGGACCAGTGTCCGAACACGGAAAAAGGGCTCGCGGTCAACAGCAAGGGATGCCGCACAAAACCCAAAAACCGATATGTGCTCATACCGGACTTGAAAGGGAAAGTGGGAAAACTTGAGGTCACCAGCGAAAAGGGCTCACAGGTGTTGGACAAGGCTTTTGAAGCCACAGGGCTGAACCGAGCCGATGAGGTCCCCACCACCCCCAAAATCATGGATGAAGAAGAGGTCCGAAAGATATTCAAGGATGCGCTTGGCGCTCAGCCTACACCCCCGGTTCACTTTCTCCTGTACTTTGTAACCGGAACCACAGAGCTTACACCGAAATCCATGGGCCAACTTCCCCGGGTGCTGAGATCCATCAAGGACCGAAGATCCGTAGACTTGACGGTTTCCGGCCATACGGACCGGGCCGGATCAAAAGGTTACAATCTCAAACTTTCCCTTAATCGCGCTAAAAAAGTGGCCGAATTTCTGGTTTCCAGGGGCGTTGACCCCAAAATCCTTGAAATCACATCCCATGGTGAGGGAAATCCGTTGGTCAAAACGCCTGATGGCGTGGCGGAACCGAAAAACCGCCGAGTGGAGATTGTGGTCAGGTAATATGGTGTTCGGGTGCCCATTTTTGAACCATTTCAAGGAGCAACTTCTTATTGATGGGCTTTATAATATAATCGTCCATGCCCGCTTCCAGGCACTTTCCCCGGTCTCCTTCCAATGCGTTTCCGGTCATGGCCACAATGGGAATTCTTTTCCCCGAGCCCCTTTCACCCGGATTGGCAGCTTCAAATTCCCTTATCGCCCCTGTCCCTTCAAATCCATTCATGCGGGGCATTTGAATGTCCATAAATATCAGATCGAAATCCTCAGGGGATGCGGTGTACAGCATTAACGCTTCCTCGCCGTTATTGGCCACCGTCACCTCATGACCCTCCTTGCCGAGCATTTTTTGACCAAGTTTCTGATTGACCGGGTTGTCTTCCACCAGAAGGATTTTCAAATGATTTTTCTTTTCCGTCCGAGACGGCCCGGAAGGGACGGGGGGCTGGACAGCTTCAGGACTTTCAACCGGAGCCTCTTTACTCAGGGAAAAAGCCAGCTTGAAGCATGTGCCTTTTCCTTCTTCGCTCTCCACCTCAATGGGGACCGCATGCTTTTCAAGGATCTCTTTGACAATTGACATCCCCAGACCTGTTCCCTGCTCCCCGCTGGTTCCGCTCTGGGAGGTTTTGGTAAACTGGTCGAACAGATAGGGAATCTTGTCTTCAGGAATACCGATCCCCGTGTCAATGACTTTTGCCCATATTTTGCCATCGGGCCCGGAATCAATGGAAATTCGAACCGTTCCCTTCTCCGGCGTAAACTTGATGGCATTAGACAAAAGATTGTTGAAAACCCGGCCCAATCCGCTCTCATTCCCCAGTATTACAACATCGTCGGGCTGATCCACGAAATGAAGCGCCTGCCCTTTGCCCACGGCCAGATGTTTCAGAGCGCTGATGCTTGTCTTGATAACATCGGAAAGCAACATGGGGGTCATTTCCAACTCAACCTGCTCCGCCCTGGCCTTGCTGAGATCCAGGATATCATTGATAAGGCCCAGAAGGACCTTTCCGGAGGCTTTGATGTGGGTAAGACCTTCCCTGTCCTCAGCTTCCAGGTATTCCTTTTCCAGAAGCAGGTCCGCAAACCCCAGAATTCCGTTTAATGGTGAACGTAGATCATGGGAGCAAACCGCCAAGAGGTTGTCTTTCATATGATTAAGTTCTGTTAGATCAAGGTTCATTTTGGTTAATTCATCCCGTTGCCTTTTTAGCTCAAGATGCGTCTTGACCCGGGCCTCTACGATCGGCGGACTGAAGGGCTTGACAATATAGTCCACCGCCCCGATTTCAAGCCCTTTGGTTTCATCTTCCACTTCTCCCTTGGCCGTAATGAAAATCACCGGAATGTCTTTTGAACGTGGATCTTTTTTTAGCCGTCGGCACACCTCATAACCGTCCATGTCCGGCATCATGATATCAAGGAGCACTAAATCGGGCGGATCTTCCGAAGCGACAATGGCCAAGGCCCTTTCCCCGCCGGTGGCGATGCGGATATCATATTGAGACCTCAGTAACTGGCCTAAAATCTTGATATTGGCCGGCATATCATCCACGATAAGGATTGTTTCCAAGTCGTTTTCAGAATTCTCCATCAAACGTCTCCTTCCGGATCAATTTCCCAGCTAATTAAAGTAATACGCACATGGAAATTACCAAAATCCATGATAGGTTACAAGCATTTGAGAAAAAATATTGTTCCCCCATGAAATTTACAAATAAATACCCTTTAAAGTTTCAGCTTGACGGAAAACCGTCCTTTTTCTAGTATTATGGTTTCAGATAGCGGAGAGCGTCTTTCAATGCGCACCCGTCAAAAGGCGCTAAATCTTTATAATTGATCCATGGAGGAGCGATAATGAAACCTATCATTCTGTTGTTCTCTTTGGCGCTTTTTCTTTTCACCACCCCCCTTTCTGCCATGGAACCGGCAGCGGGTGTTATAAAAAATACAAGCGGTAAAGCGTCCATTGAGAGAAACGGCAGCATCGAACTTGCAACAGCCGGGATGAAAATTCATACAAAGGATGTCCTTCAGACCGGCCCTGAAGGGACAATGGGGGTCATTTTCAGAGACGATACGACCCTTTCTCTGGGCCCTGACACCCGCATCGTGATTGATGAGTTTCTTTTTTCTCCGGCAACAGGAAAACTCGCCTTCGTTTCCAAAATATCGAAGGGTACCGCGGCCTATTTGTCGGGAAAAATCAATGAACTTTCACCCGGCGCCACCCGTGTGGAAACACCGTTGGCAGTACTGGGCATCCGGGGCACCCGTTTTCTGATTGAAGTTGAGTAAGGGATGCCGTGCCAAATTCAAAACCCATGCTCGGAAATGGCCTGAAGAGCCTGATCCCGGGTCTCTTTTTAACTCTGACGATCGCAGGTCTGACCCTTTTTCATCCAACCTTTGTACAATTCCTCCAGTTTAGGGTCTATGATCATTTTTTGAGAACCAATCCCCGGGACAAAAGCTCAGACATACCCGTCGTGGTAACCTTGGACGAAAAAACGATCCGCGAATTCGGTCAATGGCCATGGCCGCGCTATCGGATGGCCTTGCTTGCGGAAAAAATCAAACGCCTGGCTCCTGCAAGCATGGGCTTTGACGTGATGTTCCCGGAACCGGACCGAACGTCGCCTGCGGTTTTTCAGGAAGAACTGTTCAGGGACCTGAAAGTCCGGGTGGAAATGACCGGTCTGCCCGATGATCTCAGAGACAACGACCAGCTCCTGGCCCGGGTTCTGGATCAGGGGCCTTTTGTACTGAGTTATGCCTTCCTTTTCAGCAGCCATGCGCCACCTTCCAAAGAATGCTTAATCCCCCCACTGAAAACGGCGCTGATTGCGCCTTCAGGGGGCTGGAATCCTGCGGACCACCTGATGGAGGCCGATGGGGCAATCTGCACCCTGCAGGTGTTGAGCAGGGCCGCCATGGGGTCCGGATTCGCAAACACCTTACCGGATGCCGACGGCGTGATCAGACGCACCCCCCTACTGATCTCCTACCGGGACAAACTCTACCCCAGCCTTGCCCTGGCCACTCTCATGCATGCCTTTGGCATCGATAAAGTGATCCTCAAAATCAAAGCAGACGGCAGCATCCTGATGCGTCTGAACCAGACGGTCGTCCCCCTTGACGGCTCGGGATCCCTGTGGATCAACTTCGGCGGCCCCAAAACAACCGTTCATCGTATTTCGGCGGGTGATATTCTGAAAGATAAGATCCCTGCCGAACGCTTAAAGAACAAAATCGTCTTTCTTGGGACCACGGCCGCCGGAATCGGCGACCGCCATACCACGCCCATGCGCATCAGCTTTCCCGGTGTTGAAATTCAGGCCGCAGTCGCCGAAAATATCCTCACAGGTCGTTTTATTACCCGACCGGACTGGTCGCGCATGATCGAATTATTGCTTATCATGTGCGGCGGACTGGTCCTTTCCCTGTTCTTCCTGCCGCGAAACCCCCTCTGGGGACTTTTGGGGGCCGCCTTGTTGGGGATGGGCTTCTGGTGGGGAGCGATGTGGCTTTTTAAAACCAAGGGCTTGTTCATTTCACCTTTAATGCCTCTGGCAACAGTGGGGGCTGTTTTCGTCATGTTAAACCTGGCAAACCTTTCGCGGGCGCTTTCCAGGGCAAAGTCCCTGCGGATGGCCAAATTGAAAGCCGATGAAGTCAGCCGTTTCAAAAGCGAATTCCTGGCCAATATGAGCCATGAGATCAGAACCCCCATGAACGCCGTCATCGGGTTGAGCCATCTGGCCCTCCAGACCGACCTCACGGCTAAACAGGCTGATTACCTGAATAAAATTCAGAATTCATCCAACACCCTTCTGGGGATCATCAACGATGTGCTCGACTTTTCCAAGATCGAAGCCGGTAAACTAGACATGGAGGAAGTGGCATTTCAGTTGGAAGACGTCTTAGACAATCTGAGCAACCTCATCAGCCTGAAAGCCGAGGAGAAGGGTCTGGAATTCCTCTTTGACGTAGAGCGCCAGACGCCCAATTACCTGATGGGAGACCCCCTTCGGCTGGGGCAGGTTTTAATCAACCTGGTCAACAATGCGGTAAAATTTACGGACCGGGGAAAAATAATCGTGGTCCTTCAGGTCCTTGAAAAAGATGAAAACCGGGTCACCCTTCAGTTTTCCGTGCAGGACACCGGCATCGGTTTGAGTCGGGAGCAAAGGGAACGACTTTTTCAACCCTTTACCCAAGCTGAGAGCGGAACAACCCGAAAATATGGCGGCACGGGACTGGGGTTGAGCATCTCCAAGCGCCTGGTTACCATGATGGGGGGCAACATCAGGGTAGAAAGCGAACCCGGTCGGGGGAGCACCTTTATTTTCACGGTGAAATTCGGGGTCCAATCACGGAAATCTTCCCAGGATCCCGGAATTAACATGGATTCGAGAGAACAGCGACCCAAACCAGCCAAATTTGAAGCCACCGTGGGAAATTCCCTCGAAGGGATCAGGGGTGCCGGCATCCTCCTGGTTGAGGACAATGTCATCAACCAGCAGGTGGCTCAAGAATTACTGGAACAAGCAGGGCTTTCGGTTTCCATCGTCTCCAACGGGCAGGAGGCTGTTGCGGCAGTTGAAGAAGGCGCATTCGATCTGGTTTTGACCGATATTAACATGCCGGTCATGGATGGTTTTCAGGCCACCGCCAGAATCCGGGAAAATCCGCGTTTCCGGGATCTGCCCATTTTGGCCATGACTGCCCAGGCATTGAGCGGGGACCGGGAAAAGAGCCTGGATGCCGGAATGAACGATCATATCACCAAACCGATCGATCCGGATAAACTCTACACCGCCCTGGTGAAATGGATCGAGCCAAGGAAAAGACAAGGCCCGCTTCCTCCCATTCAAAAAAAGATCGCATCCGTCCAGGGCACTGAGACCGAAGATATGCCCGGACTGAATGTAAGTGAAGGTCTGGCGCGGGTTTCGGGCAACCAGTCCCTGTATGATAAGCTGCTACAGGACTTTGCCAGGGAATTTCGCCCGATAGTTTCGGAACTGCACAAACTCCTGGATGAGGATCAACTTGAAAAGATGGCGGCTCTCGTGCACAGTATCAAAGGGGTCTGTGGCAATCTGGGTGCCAACGATCTCAATGGGGCCTCTATAGCTCTGGAAAAGCTCATCAAAGGTGGAGATCGGGTACTCATTGACAATCAGATCCACAAGTTTGAAACCGATCTGGAAACCGTGCTTCAATCCATCAATGATGCTGCACCCGCGGAACCCGCCATAAAAGATCATTCCGCACTCCCGTCCCGACAGGACGAGGCGCCAAATATTAAAACAGTAGAATTGCTGATACTCGAATTGAAGGGCATGCTTGAGGAATCCAGTCTGGATGCGGACCAGGTCCTTGCCAAGCTCAAAGCTCAGTTGGACAGCAGCCGCTTCGATGACCCTATTTTATCCCTTGAAAGGAAAATGAATAATTTTGACTATGAACAGGCGTTGTCCGAGTTGGTGAAACTGGCCGGCGCGCTTGGCGTAAATATGAGTGAATGACAAGCGACAAACAGTGTAACGCCACAACAATTTTCATTTTTCGGCATATTGTCGTAATTTTTGACACCGTTTCAAAATGGTTATGATAGTGAACCGCTCTTGATGTATCAGAAAAAAAGAGGGCGGAAAAAAATAGACCATCCGAGGAAGCCAAGCGAGATGGTCTATTCATAAGGTATAACAGGTGATAGTAGTTTGATCAGCGTGCCATAAGCTCATTGAGGCGGGAGATCAGAGATAAATTCCAGGGCAAGATTGAGGTCAACAAAGGGAATTTTCAATTCTCTTGCCTTGTCCCGGCAGTCAGTACATATTTCTTTAAATTTGCGCATGTCACCCTTGGTCATTTTTTGGGGTCGGACCAAGTGAACTCAAGAGAACTATCTGATATTATAGCTTAAAGCCTCTAAACGGGGTGGTTTTTTGGCCTAAATCTACTTTTTTGAGGGTGAAACCACCGTTTTAAGAAACTTGAAAGCATCCTCTTAATCTTAAAAGCCGCTTTTTGGCCCCAAAAACATTGCTCTAAGCTATGAGATAGCCCATTATTTGTCACATTGACAATCATTAAAGGTAGTTACCTTGGTCCGACCCCAATCCGCAAACGTCCCATAACCCCACAGGAGAAAATTATGCCTTTATTAAAAAATGAACAGGATAGGATATTCACATATAAAGATTATTTAACATGGAATGACAACGAAGGATGGGAATTGATAGACGGCGTGGCATATAGCATGGCCCCCTCCCCTTCTGTAAATCATCAAAGAGTTGCTATGGAATTAGGGAGGCAGTTTGCTAATTTTTTATCTGATAAGCCTTGCGAAGTCTTTTCTGCTCCTTTTGATGTGCGATTACCTGAAACAAATGAAGATGATGAAGATAGTAAAAATGTGGTTCAGCCCGATATAGTTGTGATTTGCGATTCGTCAAAATTAGATGAAAAAGGGTGTAAAGGGGTGCCTGATTTGACTATTGAAATCGTTTCACCCGCAAGCGCATCCATAGATAATATTAAAAAGATGGACTTGTATGAAAAAAATGGTGTCAAGGAATATTGGATTGTACATCCGATATATAAAATTGTAACGATATACAAAATAATGGAAAACGGTTCATACGGCAAACCGGAGATCTATTCTGAAAAAGATAAGATAGAAGTTGAACTATTAAAAGAATTGACTGTAGATTTGGGGCCGGTTTTTGGGGGAAAAAGGGGTCACACCTAATTTAACTCGCTTGGTCATTTTTTGGGGTCGGACCAAGTGAACTCAAGAGAACTATCTGATATTATAGCTTAAAGCCTCTAAACGGGGTGGTTTTTTGGCCTTAAATCTACTTTTTTGAGGGTGAAACCACCGTTTTAAGAATCTTGAAAGCATCCTCTTAATCTTAAAAGCCTCTTTTTGGCCCCAAAAACATTGCTCTAAGCTATGAGATAGCCCATTATTTGGCCACATTGACAATCATTAAAGGTAGTTATCTTGGTCCGACCCCAATCCCTTTCCAACTTGTTTTTAAATAAATACCTATGAAATCTATTTAATATGTACAGG
>Ga0233431_1006165_pt1 | contig 11000 bp, 9 predicted proteins | sample SI_118_April2016_FD_179867 | JGI IMG/M metagenome (GOLD analysis project Ga0233431, IMG submission 179867) | Seawater microbial communities from Saanich Inlet, British Columbia, Canada - SI_118_April2016_200_MG | ecosystem: Environmental > Aquatic > Marine > Inlet | place: Canada: British...
GTTAACTTACAAGGCTACGATACCGGGACCTAATAATATTTCTAAGCTGCCTGTGCGGCAGTTAACGTTTTAATATATGATCATATTGATGATTATAATTTCTAAGCTGCCTGTGCGGCAGTTAACCAGTAATTAATGAGCAGTATATACCACAATATCAATATATAACACCCAAATTTCTTATTTTACCAATGAAATTTGGTGTAGGCTTAACTAATTGAATTTTATAACTTTTGAAAATACGATAAAAATTATGGTAAAAGTATTTGTATATTATTTTCTATAATTTTTCTGTTTTTTTTTAACTAGTTCTTGAACGAAAATGCATCAATCCGGTAATTAGGGGACACGTAACGATCTGGTATTTCATGGTTAAGTCTTTGCTAATTATTGTACATGTCCCCGAATTACCTATTTTTCGTTCAGACACTAACTAAGGTGTTTTGGCAGGTCTGTGAGTTTTGATAAGGGCCAGACAGTGATATTCTTATCGACCTGATATTCATGTTTTCCGGGGTATATTACAAAAAGACAGTCCAGATCAAGTTCCTGTTTGGCTACTTTCATTGATTTAGTAACTTTAGGTGCTTCTGAAAATTTAATTTCGATTCCAATCCGTTTTCCATCATGTATGAAAAAGAGATCAAGTTCCGCTCCACTATATGTGTTCCAAAAATAACATGCGGAAGGTTCAAAAATAGCAAGTGTTTGTTCTATCACAAAGCCTTCCCATGAAGCACCAACCTGTGGATGACCTATAAGGTTATGCATATTTGTCATTCCTAAAAGGGAATGTAATAAACCTGTGTCTCTGAAATAGATTTTAGGGGCTTTAACCTGTCGTTTGCTTATATTTTGGAACCAGGGTTGAAGTTGCCGAATCATATATGTGCCCGAAAGAATATCCAGATAAGATCGGGTCGTTTTATCAGTGACCCCCATAGATCGTGCAACTTTTGACGCATTCCAGATTTGACCATGAAAGTGTGCCAGCATCGTCCAAAATCTTCTCATGGCTTGTGCGGGGATCGATATTCCCAATTGTGGAATATCTCGTTCTAAAAATGTTCGGATAAATCCGTCTCGCCAAACATAACTATCATTATCTGTTTTAGCTAAAAATGATCTTGGATATCCCCCCTTTGACCAAAGATCAGACAGTGCACTCACATCCGTTTCCAGAGCATTAAATCCGGTAAGTTCAATAAATTCAACTCTGCCTGCCAGTGATTCAGAAGCGTTTTTTATAATATACGGTGAAGCACTGCCAAGAATCAGGAACTTGCTTTTAGACTCGGGTCGATCAACGATCACACGAAGCACTGAAAAAAGTTGTGGTAATAATTGTATTTCATCCAGAATGACGAGGCCTTTAGCTATTCCTAAAATCAGCTCGGGATTTTGTAGGCGTCTCAAATCAACCTGTGACTCAAGATCGTAATAATCTGCTGATTGTTTTTCTCCAAAATATCTGGCTAGTGTTGTTTTACCACACTGCCTTGGACCAAGAAGCGCAGTTATTGGAGATCGGGATATTGCTGTTTGCAATCTATTTAGAAAGTTATTTCGTTTTATCATATGCTTTTTTATCATTGAATATTCGGAACGTCAATCCGAATATTCAATGATAAAATCAATGATCACAAATTTACGATACAGACAAGTTACTTTGTGAATGGAATCGTTAACACTTCTACTGGTTTTTAAAGTCATCGAATTCGATGACTTTAAAATTTGGATTGTATAGTTGTTCCCAGATCCCTAGAAATTCATTGGTATTTCGACTTTTCAGACAATTTCCGGAGTTGATAGTGATTAGAATTTACAATTATTTCAGATTTCCAGATTTTTTAAGCCACCTCTGACCATGTCTTTATCAAAAGAGTAGATTCCTTTACTTCCCTTGTCTTTTGATAAAGCAATCAAATAGGCATCAACTAAATCTACATTGGTATCTTGAATGATTGTTAAACATGCAATTATCAATTTTTTATTCGGTAAATTTATTCCTTTAAATTGCACTAATTTTTCTAATATATTAGCAGTTTTCGTAGATGGGACTTTATACAAGCGGGTTAGCACAAAAAAAGACTCAAATAATACAAGTTCTGTTAGTTCTATTTTAATATGACCGGATTCTACTTTTTCAAAAAAGGAGAAAACACCTTTAAACTTTTCAGGAGTGCTTTCAGGGGTTTCAATCAGGTATCGAATGATTACATTCGTATCAATCAAGTTACCTGCCATCGGTCAATCCATCAGCTAAGGCGTCGTTCATTTCTGATTTAGAGGGAAAGTCTTTTCTTTTATTGTATTGAGACAATGTACCGGCAAGTTTGGAAGAAACGGATTGCTCCGGTTTTTTCAATTTAATGCAACGCTCCTTTTTATCAATTGTCAAGTCGATCATATCGCCGGGTTCAACACCGAGCTCCCTTCTAAGAGCGACCGGAATGACAATCTGACCTTTATTAAACACTTTCATTAACATAATTCACTCCGATTCAGGTTATACATGATAGTATAACCCTGAAGGTGTTGATGTCAACATAGATTTAAAACCAGGGAACAGTATTGGAGGTACTCTTTTGATTAGTCTCCTTTACTACAGTTTTAGCTCCAACAAATACTGATCAGCTCTTCTTAGTTCAATACCTTCAATTGTTTGTTCTCGTTTTATGTGACGTACCAGCTGGATTCCTGGGATTTGATACTTTTGATTGAATCGGTATAAATTTTTAGATAGTGATGTGTCTGATTGTTTCACCTCAATCATACATTCTGGTTGGCCATCCCTTGTCAGGCAAAAGTCAACTTCCTGTCCTTCTTTTGTCCGAAGGTAATGTAACTGAAATGGAATACCTTCGTAATCCTCTATTCCGTATACATGTTTTAGTAAGCAAATTGCTACGAAGTTTTCAAAACGGGCACCATCACTTTTAACCAGGCCATTGTCAAAAAAGTAGATCTTTGGTGATTTTAGAATTGAACGGGCGATATTATTTGAATAGGGAGTAACCCTGAATATAATAAACAGTGATTCCAGAATTTGCATGTATTTTTTTACGGTATTCGGGGAGATATTAATGTCTGTCGCAAGTGACTGGAAAGAAACAGGAGATCCCACTCGTGTGCGAAGTAGTTCGAATAGCAAATGAATTGCTCTAAAATCATGAATCCGTTCAAAATCAAGAATATCATTTCTAATCAGCCCATCTGTATACTGCATGCGCCAGCGATTGACATCGTTAGGATCAGCGCTAAGAAACGGTTCAGGGAACCCACCTTTGTCAATAAGTGTTGATAGATCATTAACTTCACCGATGAGATCAAGTTCAGCCGGGGAAAATGGGAGAAGACGATGCCTGAAAAATCTGCCCGCAAGTGAGTCCCCGCTTTGCCTGAATGACTCCAGACGAGCACTCCCAGTCACTAGTATTTTTAAGTGCTCCGGTTTCGTATCAAATACACCCTTTAAATAATTTTTCCACCCATCCATTTTATGGAGTTCATCCAGAATCAAAAAATCGATATTTTCAAGCCAGGATTCTTTGTGAATGATGTTTCTATCCTCCAGACGATCATAATTTAAATAGAGTGGGTTCTTAAAAGACGTCGCGATATGTTTTGCCAGCCAGGTTTTTCCCACCTGTCTAGGGCCACTTAATAAAACAATCTTCTTCTGTAGGTCACTGATGATTGCTTTGGATTGAATCCGTTCCATACTTGTCTATTATGTATTAATTTGCGGAAAAGTCATAACTTTTTATCATTCTACTGCAGAAAAGTCAAAAAATATACCTGCAAAAAAACTAAAGCCCATGGGTCAATCCAGAATTTCAATGATAAATTCGATTTGATATTATGTTAATTTAAAATACAGGCTTTTATCGGTAGCGCATTTCAGCAATGTTTTCATTTGTTGGCTAGTCAATTTGCTCAGTTCTATTAATTTTTCTATGGATTGTTCCGGTTTTTTTAATTTGAGGCAATGCTCCTTTTTATCAATTGTCAAGTCGATCATATCGCCGGGTTCAACACCGAGTTCCCTTCTAAAAGCAACCGGAATGACAATCTGACCTTTATTAAACACTTTCATTAACATGATATTCTCTGGATAAGGTTATACTTCATGGTATAACCTGAATTATATTGAAATCAATGACTGAATTAAAACCAAGGAACCGTTGCGGTTTTGCTGAGGCCGTAACAATGAAAGGAACCATTTACAGGTGTATCTTTCATTTCCCGTTTTTTATCATCATTTATATTTTACCATGATAATGGAAAGCTTTCTATTATCATGGTAAAATTGAAAACTTAGGTTGCCGCAAGTCCAGTTAACAAGTTCCGCTCCCGTTCTAATTCTTTCCGTAGCTCTTCTTCGGTTGGTAAATAGGGTAAATATTTTGAGGCAAATAATTGCTTGCTATCTGCTAATACGGAATATTTGGCAAGGGCTTCGCTTTTTTTACTGCATAAAATCAAACCGATAGTTGGGTTATCTGCAGAATCTTTTTTATGTTGATCATAAATGCGTACGTAAGTATCCATTTGCCCAATATCCTGATGGCTTAGTTTTCCTATTTTTAAGTCAATGAGCAAAAAACATTTCAATTTAAAATTGTAGAACAGCAAATCGAGATAAAAGTCTTGTTCATCGACAATTATTCTTTGTTGCCGCTCAACAAAAGCAAATCCTTTTCCCAACTCAAGTAAAAATGTTTGTAAATTACTAATAATGCCCTGCTCAATATTACTTTCTAGTACATCTTGCGATGGCAAGTTGAGGAAATCCAGGATATAAGGATCACGAAGATAATCCTCCTGATTAGAGACCAATGAGTGGGTTTTTTCCCCGGCTTCCTGTTTTACAGACGTTCCATCTTGACTGGATAGTAAGCGTTCATAATACAATACCCCAATCTGCCGATCTAATGCCCGAACACTCCAGTTTTGTTCAACGGCTTCTTTCATATACCACTGCCTGGCTTGATCGTTTTCGATCCTGGCCAGCTGATTATAATGTGACCAACTCAATTTGAGAGACACTGTCTCTTGGATTGGAAAAGCCAAGTAAAAACGACGCATGTTTCTTAAATTACTGGCATCGAAACCTTTTCCGAACTCGGTTGTCAATGTTTTAGATAATTGCTGAAGCACTTGTTTTCCATAACTGGCCCTGCTCTCTCCTTTTTGTTCGTCTTCAACAATCAAACGCCCAACCTGCCAATAAGTTTGCACCATTGTTGTGTTGACTGTCTGTTGCAATTGCTGACGGCTTTCACTCAGAAGCTTGCGCAAGTCAGACAATAATTGAGTGTTGGTGGGACTATTCATGAGATTTCACTCTTCTTTATTGAGGTTAAAACCAAGGGACTGTAGCGATTTTACTTAATCCAAAATCATCAAATACACCCTCCGTACTTTTATCAGTTAATTCACCAAATTGAATATAGCGTCGGTGTTTGTGCCCATTTGAAGTACTTTCCAATTCCAAGTAGGGGTTATCTAAACCTTTAGAAAACATTTTGGCTTTATAAATTTTAACCTCACTCTCGGTTATTGAACCTCTCTTAATGAGGCGTTTAAGTTTTGACTGGCTCATAGTTGATTGAACTCTGGAAATTATACGATACTGAGGTCTTTCAGGTATAGGTATTATCTCTCCGCCAGAGCAATATCCAATTAGACCACCGAGCCAATTAGACTTTTGCAATAATTCCAGGTTTTCCTTTGTAGAATGCAAGCGCAATACTGGTCCGAACATTACTTTCCACTTGGGAAAACTAACTCCAATTCGGTTGGACTCTAAATTAAATAAGGCCTTATGCAGTTTAGTGTAGACCTTGTTCATCAACAGGTTTTCACGCATTTCTCTATCAGGAATTATTTTTATATCAATATAATGATCCATTAGCTTTCCTCCTTTTTGCTGACCTTTGTTACATATGCCAAGCCTTTTTTACCAAGGTAAAAACTTGATACACCAGCATTGTCTATCATGAGTTTTAGTTCTTTAGCTTTGTCATAACTAATATTAAGAATAATTTCTAAAGTACCGCTGGCTTTCGTCATAAGGTGCTTTGTTTTCCCTTCACCTTTAATAAATTCTTCACGAATATAAGGGTTTCCCCATATTTTTTTCTTATCCCCTGTGGTAAATCGACTCATAAAGTCTTTTTTAGTGAAGCCATTATTTGATATGCCACTAATTCCACCAGTTTTAGTTTTTGCTGTATCCATATCATATTTGCTAGCTAATAAATCAAGTTGCAAATAAAGCGCAGAACAATACAAAGCAAGAGGAAAAACTAATCCTTTTTTATTTAAACCATTATATTTTTCAAATTTATTTTGTAAAATCTGAAAAGCATTATTAATAAAATCAATGTTTTCAACTGGTTTTTCTTTGTTCAACTCCTCTAATCTGCCAATAATAGTCAACGGATCATTTGAGATTCTTGCTTGAATAGTATTCTCAGAAATAATAAATTGGCAAAGTTCTTCTAAACTTAGTGCTAATACTCCCCAAAATTCATCCGAATAATTAGATAAAAACATAGGATCGCTTACCTGGATCGCTCCTGTATATGAATTCTGATCCGTACTACCACTAATATTACGGATATAGGTCATGTCATTATTAATATATTTAGGCTTATCTTCAAAGCTAACTAGTGACTCAATATCAGTGAAAAAATAACTTTCTTCTCTTCTTGCTTGGTACAATTTTCGTTGATCGCCAATTAAACGATTTAATAAACCCATGATGGTATCAATTGTAATTTCACGCTTAATAAAGTTTTCGGGCTTCTTCAAACTAGTCATAGAACCAATAAATTTTCGCCCTGCTTTAGGTAAAGCTTCATTATTGCTTCCCTCTAAAAATGAGTTTCGCCATGATGATTCATATTCAATACTTATTTTCATTTTTTACCCCTACTTTGTATAAAAATAGTTGGCAAAATCTGATTCAGGTGTTCCTGAAACACTGCTTTCATCACGCTTAATACGCATCATTTTTTTACTGTCGTTATAGTCAACGGTAATGCTATCAACATACATATACGATTTAGCCTGACGAATTGAAAGCTCAGATATTAGCGTGAGTGTGTACTCCACAAGTGCTTGGATTGCATCATTATTTAGCAATATACCGTTTTCACCTTCCTCAAATATTGTTCCACTACGTACATAATTTTCATGGAATGTTGCCACTGGCTTTAAATTACTATTCAGTGATTTAATAAAACTTTGAATTTCTTGAGCTACTTCCTCACCTTGACCTTGTTTTATTTGCATGGCCTCCCGGTCAAACTTTTTATCAAGTGATATGAACTGTAATTGCTCAATACTGATTGAGCCGTACGATTTATATCTAGTATCACCAAAAGTTGTTTTCGAAAAAATAGAATTTTCCCCTCGTTTATAGCCCACAGTTCCATCAGGCTTTGGTATTTCTTCGACAGAGCTAGCATTTGATAATTGTTCATAATTACCGTTATGTAATTCATCAACAAAATCCTCAATCAATAAAGGACTTGTACGCTTATTCTGACTATTTGGAATTACATAACCACGAATTAATCCTGTTTCTGAAGCGAGTATTTGAATCAAGTTATCTAACTTACTTTTGTTCGCGTAATGTATATCAAATGCTTGACTTCTAAAGAGATGATGGCGAACACAATTCTGACTAATATATAATGGATTTTTTTCAAAGTTTATGTCTGTTACATCTTTTTTATATTTAAATCCCTTTTCACTCACTTCACCTGTTAGATTAGAATAACCTCTCAATTTAGGTAAACTATGATTATCTAAGTTTTTTCCATTAGAGCTGAGAGCGGTTGGCCCATTCCAATTAACCACACCATGACCTAATGCAATGATTTTAAAATCTACACTTTTGATACCTGTCACTTTTTCCATTTTACTATCCTTTTTAAAATTGATTGAGTTTTATATTAAACAACAATTTATGTTGTTTAATATAAAACAGAATTGGTTTACTGCCGAGCAGGCAGCTTATAAATATAGATGGGGTATAAAATTTACCTCATCTGGTTCACTTACCCTACTTGCTTTTAATTACAAGTTGACTCAACGATAGCTTACCGATCACTTGCTTATCACAAACCGCATAATAAATTGCCTCATCATGTGGTTTTTCTTCACCAATTTTATTTAAGTCATTTTCGGTATAACTTAAATAAATGGCATGTTCAGGACTAGTTGCAGCACCTTCTAATAGCATTTTTCGTTTATTCATTTGTTTTGCAGGAATTCCTTTTATCAAGGTGTTTTCATTAATGCGACTATCTTTCTGTGCAACGTAATCAATCAAACCTGTATTGCGGATAATCTCTAATGATTCAGTTAAACCACTTTCATCATCATTTTTAACGATGTATTCATCTAAGATAACAGGGTTTTTCAAACAGTTTAGATTACAAACAGCCATATTAACAAAACGACTATCGCCACGAAGTGAGCTTTTTTTCATTTTAATTTTAGTATTTGCTGATTTTTTCTTAGGGGGTGACATGGGATCATGAACTTTAGCATCAATCATTTGTGCGCTTTTTTTGAGTACCGTTAAAAAGTCACTCTCCACTGCCTGCTGTGCTTTACTTGTTTTATAAAACTCTTTATACAACTGATAAATTTCAGTAATCGTCAATATTCTTTCTGAGACTTGTTTATTTTGTAGAAATTCGTACCATGCCTTTGCTGATTGAAAACTAAATAAACGCCCTAAAAAGCGAGCACAACCTCCATTACCTTTTCCAGCTTGAATGGATTCAGGAACAGCAATGACATAATTATTAACTTCCTTATTTTGACCAAAGCGATCTAACCGCCCTAAGCGCTGTAAGCAGTTTTCTGCATGAGTAAATTCAGAAATCATATGGTCACAACTGATATTAAGTGACGCTTGCACTACCGGACCACTGCGTAAAATATCAAATACTCTATGGCCCTCTTTTTTGAAGTTATCAAACACTTTATTAAACAAGGCTAACTTGTCTGATTTTTCAAATTTTGAATGCAGTAATACCGCATTTTCATTTTGCTGATGTTGCATAAAACTTAGCTGTGCTGATGTTGCAGTATTACTTATCACAAAGATAGTTTTTTGATCTTTTTCTGAAAATGCTTGTTGCTGATATAAAGGATTGTTTTTATCAATTATCGTTTCATCAAATATCTTAAATTTAATTTGATACTTACTTTGATTAAAACTTGGCATATCAATAATTTCATCAATTTCTAAAAATTCATTGATGAAATAATAGTTAGGCGTTGCTGATACTAACAAAGTATTAGCCTTTTCACCTTTCCATTTTTTAGCTTGTACTAATTCAGCAAATAACAAATTGAATGCGGGCATATTGATATATTCGTGAAATTCATCAAAAACAATATGTGCATTCATGAATTCGACGAGGTTCGTCACATTACGGTGGGTAGTAATTGCATTAATTACTTGATCTATCGTGGTTAAAACAATATCACCCGAAAATTCTTTGCCCTGTGGCGTTTCATTATCCTCACTATTTATAAACTTAAACTCCCCCGTATTTATCTCTATTTGAGCTTTAGGAAGATATTCATCACTAGTTAAATCCTTAAATAAACCTTGGCAAACTTGCACACGGGGGCAAACCCAAATTATTTTTTTAACATGAGTATTTAACGCCCACTGCAATGCTATTTTAGTTTTTCCACAACCAGCAGAACCATTTAGTACCTTCACATGACTTTCATCATCAATTTTTGCAAGTTTTGCTGCTGCGATGCTTTGCTGTTGATTGCGTTCACTATCAGGGTACTTTACTTCAAACCCTTCTAAACAAAGTTTAATTTGTGTAATTAGACCTCGATCATGGATTAATGCACTATCAAGTTCTGTTGCTAAGGTTTGCCCTTCAATATGTTGTTGTAATTCTTCTGCACTTAATTTGGATACAAGTCGATCCGCACTAATAACTGCAGTACGAACTAAGTTGTTTTTAGCATTTATTACAACGTCATTAATAAAATCAACTATCTCATCATTTATTAAAGAATACTTTTTATACTCTGGTAGTTTAGGCTCAGATAGGTCTTCTACCTTCTCTTTATCTAATTTTTTAAGTAAACCTTCGACTTGAAAATTAGCACCATATTCTTTACTCAACTGGTTAATTGATTGTATTAACGCCATTGTAAAATTATAGAAGTCATTAAATTTAATTTTAGTTAGTCTTTTTTGTAGCTTTTTAAAGATATACTCAAGATTTTTCAATTCTTCTTTTCTAAAGCGTTTGGCATGGTGCCAATAAACAGCATGTTTAATACTTTTTTTATTAGGGTTATTAATCCTTTTATCGCTTTGATCATTCATTAGATGATACATAAGTAGCGATATTTCATTATGACTAGCATGAGTTTCAAAGGAAAATTTACCTTTATCGATATGTAAACCGTCACATTCTTCATCAATGTATTTGTTCTTAATTATCAATCCATTAAGCCACAGCTGAAACTCAGGATCTAACTTGCCAACATCATGTAAACAACCTGCAACAAATGCTACTTTTTCTAAATTTTTAGTATCATCACTTTTGGTAATCCTTTTCATTAATGCTGATGCCACATACCCCACCGCAAACAAGTGCTGATCTAATGGTTGTTTATTCGTATTAGCGTAAACGTTTTCATTAATCATATTATTTTCATCCATTTTTATTTCTGTAATTGCGGTATAGTTCACCGGCACCACCCCTTCACTATTAAATTTATCTCGATTCCCCACGATCCAGACCAGTTCCGATCTTGAACGACTTCTGATCCAAAAACAACTGACGGCAGTATTTTTACTGGCGGTTTTGCTGAGGAGTTTTTTCAAAGCACTCAAACCATCATTGGTGATCACTGTCTGCCAGGTGTTATCGCCAATCCGATTGGCGAAGGCATCTAGAACCCTACGGGATCGACTCAAAGCTTTCTTT
>Ga0233431_1006167_pt1 | contig 10999 bp, 10 predicted proteins | sample SI_118_April2016_FD_179867 | JGI IMG/M metagenome (GOLD analysis project Ga0233431, IMG submission 179867) | Seawater microbial communities from Saanich Inlet, British Columbia, Canada - SI_118_April2016_200_MG | ecosystem: Environmental > Aquatic > Marine > Inlet | place: Canada: British...
TATTATTTGGTATAGGAATTATGTTAAAAGGAAATGAAAAAATTAAGAATTTAGTAACATTATTATCAATATCAATATTTCCTATAATTCTCCTAAGTACATGGAGAACAGAAGACACAGCTAGATACATGTTACCATTGGTAATACCAATATCAATAATAGTTGGATTGGCTCTACAAAGAACATACGAATATTTCAAAAAATATAATAAATATATTGCAATAGGAATAGTGATTATTCTAGTCATTGTCATGGTATCGCAAGCTCAAGAAAAAATAAACACAATGAGTCAAGTAAAACAATTCTCACCAGGATTCATAGAAGGATGTGATTGGATAAAGGAAAACACACCAGAAGATGCAATATTATTCGCTACATACATGCACCAAACAAAATACCAATGCTATAGACGTGTAGATATAGCTAGAGACAAAGAAGAAATACTATTATCAAACAACGACACATCATACGAACATCTAAAATTAAACGGAATAAATTATTTGATAATATTAGAAGGATTAATAACAACGCAAAAACTAAGCGAAAATTATCCCGTTGAATTTGTAAATTATGTAGAAGGAAGCAACAAATTCACATTAGTTTATGACAACAGACCAACTCGAGGAACAGACGGTGTAAGAATATATGAGATACAATAAGGTGAAAAAATGATAGAAATTATATTAGCTATGTTCGTAGGATTAATAACAACTTTATTAGTAACACCAAAAATTATGATTTTCTTAGAAAGAATAGGTTTAGTTGGAATAGACATACACAAATTAGAAAAACCGAAAATACCTGAAATGGGTGGTTTATCTGTCTTAATAGGAACATTAGCATCCATTTTCACATTCATATGGACAATAACATTTCTAACAAACGACACAGTATCATTAGTATCACTATTCGCTGGACTATCAAGCATAATTGTAATAACAATAATAGGAATGTTAGATGATCTAAGTTCTTTAATGGTAAAATCTTCAAAAACAATAAAACGAATAGGATTAAAACAATGGCAAAAACCATTACTAACACTACCTGCAGCAATTCCACTAATGGCAATAATGGCAGGACATTCTGAAATGTCAATACCAATTTTCGGAACAATAGATTTTGGTATATTATATCCATTAATCCTTGTACCATTAGCAGTAATCGGAGCATCTAACGCAACAAACATGCTAGCTGGATTAAATGGATTAGAAGCTGGTCTTGGTTCAGTAATTTTATTCACATTAGGAATATACTCATACACACTAGGATCAATAGAAGCAGCCCTATTATCATTTTCAGTAGCTACATCACTATTAGCTTTCCTATACTACAACTGGTACCCAGCAAAAACATTTCCCGGAGACAGTTTAACATACATGATAGGAGCAACAATTGCAATAGTAGCTGTAATAGGAAACATAGAAAAATTAGCAGTGCTTGCATTTATTCCATGGTTCATAGAATTCATACTAAAAGCTCGTTCAAAATTCAAAGCAGAAAGTTTCGGAAAAATATTACCAAACAAAACATTAGAAGCACCATATAGAAAAATATACTCACTAACGCACATACCAATGAAACTAGGAAAATTCAAAGAATGGCAAATATCAACAATACTAATAACATCAGAAATCATACTTTGTACACTGCTTTTAATTTTCTACTTATAATTATTTACTTATAACTAAAAAATAATTTACCCCATTTTGTTTTTGAAAATTCATCTATTCTTTTTTTACCAATCATATTATACCAAATATAATCATGATAAAATCCTGATAAAAATATCGGAACTTTGAAAAGCGGAGTGTGAAAAATAAGTTTTTCTAAAAACTTTAACGGTCCCTTTCTAAACATCTGATCCCAAAACACAACAGGACTTTTACCAGTTGTAAATCCAAAATTTACATTAGATATATCTTCACCAACAATATCTATTTGATCAACGTCCCCAACTCCCAACCCCCTATCATGAGCCATTTTTATAAAATCTATTTTCATAGGATCAAATCCCATCATCTTAGCAGATATCGCATCAATAGCAACTTGATCATCTGAACACAAAATATAATCTTTCACAACAGGAACCATTGTTCTAGGACCTGCACCATCACCACAAACAGTACCGTCCATAACAGCAAAAATAGAAGGATGTATTTCCTTCTGTATAGAAAGCAAGTCAACCAAAACTTCATGTATCATTTTATGAGAATGATGTCTCCTCTCTCGTAATAACCCACCAAAAGCATTCTTCATAGCACCAGTCATAATAGTGTGACCGTGTGTTTTCATAGTTGGCAAATGAACAACTGGTTTACCTATAAACATTTCAGGTATAGAAAATCCATCAGGAAATATTTTATCTAAAGCAAGCATATCAAATTTAGGATTATACTTAACCCAGGCAACATCAGTCAATGGTTGAAATTTAAGATTGTATTTATTAAAAATATTATCCCATTTATTCAACTTAGAACCTTTCAAAGGATTAGTAACAACTGTTTTATTCTCAACTGGTATTAAATTTTTATAACCATCGTCCAAAAATTTCTTAACAACACCATCTAACTGCCAAGGTTCAGTAGAACACGATGGAAAATATAAAGACCAAGACAAATTCAACTTTAAAACAATATCATCTTCTTTTTTAAATAATTTTTGATAACCAAACTTATCCAAAAGACTTGAATAATCATTAAGTACTCTATCAGGACTAGCTTTACTCACAACAACCTTACTTTGCATATCCAATATTTAGCACATTTTTATATAAATACCAATAGTATAGTTTCATGGATCTAAAAGATAGTATGAAAGAATACATAAAACTAATGAGACCACGACAATGGTTTAAATCGTTCTATATAACAATAGGAGCTATACCAGCCATACTTCTAATGACAACAAATTACGAATCAGCTCTGATGCTACTATCACTATCAATATTGAACATGATCATAATACAAGGTTTGATATATACAATAAATGATCTATCAGATGTTGAAGTTGATCGTATACACCCAAAAAAGAAGTTCAGACCAATCGCTTCTGGAAAAATAAACAAAAACTCAGCAAAATTATTCATAGTTCTACTTTCAATTCTAGCAATAGTCACAGCACTGCTACTCGATCCAAAAGTTTTAATGATAGACATTGCTCTAGTAATAATCAATCTTCTATACAGCCTAAAACCAGTAAGACTAAAAGACATATCATATCTAGATGTTCTAACAGCTGCAATAAACTTTCCATTACGAGTAGCTGTTGGTTGGTTAGTATTTGAACCGATAAACACAGCAAAATTAAACATATCACTCGATGTTTTAACAGCAACAGCATTCGCAGAAGAATCACTACAATCAACATTCCTAAACATACCACCAAGAATAATAGAATTTGGAACATCATTTTCAACAACAACACTATCTTTCATTTCAATAATGCTATTTACTTACTTCACAGCAACATTCCTACTAACAATGAAAAGATTAGCAGAAAAAACAACACTCGAAAATCCAGAAAAAATGAGACCATCACTTCAAAAGTATACATTAACAAGACTAAAAGTAATGGCATTATTTTCATCAATCATAATGATAGCATCTGCTTCTATATTTGCAATGAGTTTCAAAACAACATTTCTAATAACAATACCACTTCTTATATATTTCATATTCTGGTACTACAAACTAGCATGGGAAGACAATTCAGAAGTAGCAGAGCCTGAAAAAGTATTCACAAAGAATAAAAAATTCTTAACATTGTTTTTATTAACAATAGTTGCAACAGTAGCGGCAATATTATTGTGAATTTTTAATAAACCCAGAAATTAAACCATTAATTGACACAACAGAATAATCACTTTCTAAACTGTCTGTACAAACAATAACAGAACCAGACAACTTTTCAATCGCATTACCAACAAATTGTCCATGAACAGCAGCACAAACAATTGTTTTAGCTCCATGAGATTTCAAATGATCAATAGCAGTTTTCATAGTATCGCCACCAGCTATCATATCATCAACCAACCCAACTGTCTTTCCTTTAACAGAGTCATCCCCACCAGTCATTTTAGAAATTTTACGCTCAGAAATGTCACTCTCTTCATAGTCCCCCCTTTCTTTATGAAGAGCATTTCCTGTCATATACTCAGCACCTTTATCAGGGCTCATAAATATTATATCAGGATATACACCACGAAGATAGTCCTTGATTAATCCGGAAGCGTCCAAATTCTCAACTTCTAAATTTTTATAGGTCCACTTACCTTTCTTTTTTATGAAATGTGCATTAACAATACCCATTTTTTCTACTCCTAAAGAAAAAAGCAAATCCAACATAGTATATGCGCTCAAAGCTTCGTCTTCCTTTTTTCTTTTATCTTGCCGACCATATGAAAAAAAAGTGAAAATAGGAATAACTGTTTTACCATACTCATTAAGTCTACTTATAGTCAAAAAAGTCTCAATCCACTTACTATCTTGATCAGGATACAATGAATTAATATAAAAAACAGTATCCCCTTCCACTTCAGGTACTTGAATATGTTGATCTCTATCAGAAAATCTCTTACAAGAAACTACTGGTGCATCAAAATAAAATTGCTTATTTTCTACTCCGGATCCCAAAAGAACACTATAACTCATAAAGCAATTTATATATTTGAATATTTATAAAAAGATTGATTGGTATGGACGGAATCGATATACTCATAGAACAACTGAGAACATCAAAAATAGTAGATAAAGGAGATTATAGATATATTATAAATTCTATTGGGGAACAAGACCCACCATTAGATCCAAAAATACTAAATGATTGTGCTGAAAAACTAATAGAATTAATCAATTTAAATGGCGTCAACAAAATACTAACAGCAGAAACAATGGGAGTTCCTATCGCAACTGCAATTTCAATGAAAACAGGGATACCCCTCATAATAGCAACAAAAAGAGAAAAAAGAACCCCAACAGATGTAAAAATAAATTATGTGTGTGGTTATGAAAAAGGAGTATTACATTTCAATAGCATACACCCAGGAGATAAAATATTGATGGTAGATGATCTAATATCGACAGGTGGGACAATAATTTGCATGGCCGATGCAATAAAAAATCTAGGAGCTACAATATCAGACATATGTGTAATATTTGACAAAAAAACATATGGTGGTAGCAAACGACTTAAAGAATTAGGATATGATCCTAAAAGTCTAATGGACGTAGACATCAACAAAGACAATTGTATAGTAGAAAGAACAGTTTAGGTGTGGTTAAATGAAAGTAGCAATATTCCATGATTATATAGAAACTATAGGCGGAGGAGAAAGAGTATTAATGGAGCTTGCTAAAAAATACAATGCTGATATTTACACATCATACTTTAACAAAAACGCAACACACGAAAATTTATCAAAACTAAACATCATAACACCAAAAATACCAATTCCTAGAATACAAAATCTAAAGCAATGGATGGCTAAAAGATGGTTTGAAAGACTAAATCTTATGGACAAATATGATGTCCACATATGCTACGGTCTACACACAGTTTACGCAGGTATGCATAATAGACCATCTGTATTCTACGCAAACACAGTATCAAAAGCACTATTCAGTAAAGACATCGATGTAAATGAATTACCACAACCTAGAAAATTTTTCGTAAAACAATACAGACAACACGAAATACCAAAACACATAATAGCTGTAAAAAACTACATGAATAAAACAATTTGTATTTCAGATTTTGCAAAAAAAGTAGTTGAAACATTTTATGGAATAAAATCAGATGTTATATACCCAATGACAATCAACACAACAAAATATCATAATAAACCATCAGAAGGATACTATCTTTGTGTTTCAAGATTAACAAAACCAAAAAGAATCGACAAAATAATAGAAGTATTTAACAAACTACATAACAAAAAATTAATAATTGTAGGTACTGGTCCTGAAAAAGAAAGATTAATAAAATTAGCACAAAACAACAAAAACATAGAATTCTCAGGAATAATAAATGAAAAAACACTATTAGATTTATATTCAAAATGCATATCAACAATATACATACCAATACTAGAAGACTTTGGAATTGTTCCAGTCGAAAGTATGGCTTCTGGAAAACCATGTATTGGAGCAAATGAAGGCGGATTAAAAGAAACTATCACACATGAAAAAACAGGATTTCTAATAGACCCAACCATTGAAAATTTAACGAAAGCAATAAATCAAATGACACCAGAAAAAGCAGAATCAATGAAAAACGACTGCATTGAAATCGCAAAACATTTTGATAAAAAAATACAAATGGAAAAATTTGATAAAAAATTAAAAGAAGTAGTTATACTCTAAAGTGTCTTCTTAACCATATTCTTTAAAAATGTTATTGGAAATCTGAAATTTTTTGGAAGTTTACGTTCTATTCTAGAAATAATAAAAACATCATACTTATCAAAAATACCAATCAACAAAAACATTACAAAAACAGAAAGAACATACAAAACACCAGAAACAATAAAATAAATTAAACTGGGATTCATTGAATAAATATATAATGGTAATATTATTGAAATCAATGAAACAATAGAAACCTTAATAGCACCAACAAAAAAATCAACCAATAAAATTATATCAGACAACTTCACATATGAATAAATAAGCATAGATGCAAGAGCAGCGAAATAAGACAACGCAACACCAACAACTCCATACATCTGACCAAAAATAATTGACAAAACAACTATCAATATAGCCCCCATAACATTCAAAATATTATAATGTTTAATCCTACCAATACTATACATCAAAATCATAAATATTTGAAGAAAACCAGAAAACATTCCTGATAAAGCAAGTATTTGTAATACTATTGCTAAACCAACATATTCAGAAGTTGAAATAAGTTCTACTATTTCTGTTGGGAAAAACATAATAAATACAACAGCAGGAATAGTAAATAAATATGAATATCTAATAGCCGAATTAATTATTTTACTAACAATATCATTATCGCCCGAAGAAAATTTTTCAGAAATTATAGGAAGCATTGCAGTAGAAATAGATTGTGAAACCATTCTAATCAACGTAGAAATCATCATAGATAATGAAAATATACCAACAATATTCATATCAACAAAAAACGGGAGTATTATTATACTAAAACTTGTAATAACAATCCAAGACCCACCAGAAACAAAAGCTGGAATAGAATTATCAATAATCTTCTTTTTGATATCACCATCCAATGGTTTCAAATTAAAATCTATTTTTTTAAGTCTCAGCAAAACAGCAATAAACGATGAAAGTATAAAAGCTATTATTGGACCAAAATAACTAAATCCATAGTAAATCAAAACAAATGCCAAACTTACTTTCAAAATATATGCAACCAAATTAGTAAAAAATATATCTTTCATACGGCTAAGAGCAACCAAATAACACTGTGTTAATGCAAAAAATGAATGAACCAACAGATATAGAAACAACGCATAAAAAGAAAAATTAAAATAATTAAATAATATATACGCAATTATTATTATCGGAACCAAAGAATATGTAACCAATTTGGTAGACCATCCTATAATACTACCAGGAACATACTGTTTCTTAACATATTGAGGAACTATCTTAGAAACAGCTAACCCGACACCACCAACTGTAAATGCAGATACTATCATAGCAACATTTAATATAAACGAAAAATTACCAAGTTCCCAAGGATGCATCATTTTAGACATTATTAACCAAAACAAATATCCAAAAAACGTTATTGTGAGCGTATCCATAAACAGATAACCTGTATTAGAAACCACCTTTTTAGCTACTTCCACATTATCACATTACCATCAATATTATATTTTTCTCAGTTTGAATTCCAAACAAGAACTAAACATATTTTTCAATAAAGTCTTTTCCCACACATCCGGAATCATATTAAATATCATTTCAATTGGTTTCAAATATTTACTAAGTCTTATTTTTCGTTCAATCATAACAAATCTAGATTTACTAATATAATTAGTTTTACTAAATTCTGCGCCATCAATAAAATTATCAAAACTGTGAAGCGAGAAGAATTTTTTATGTGTAAGATCCCCATACGCTAACCTAGAACTAAAATGAGGAACCTGTACTGAAAGTATTGCACCAGATTTAAGAATACGACCAATATCATCAATAAGACCAACAACATTATCAATATGCTCCAAACAATGATTAGATATCACAAGATCGAATGTAGAAGATTCAAATGGTAATGGAATATCATCCAAATTATGAACAACATCAACACCACTCAATTTACAAGCGTCCAGTCCTATAATTTTATCCGAAGCATCATTTGATTTATATTTATTCAAACCACAACCAATATCAAGTATTTTCATAAAAACCAACCACATAAAATTGGGAAATATACTATAAATACACACAATTTACTAAAAAACCCACCATTTACAAAAGCATAAAGATATTTATATATGCTAAATGAAATTCATTGGATGAACCGCAAAGATTATTTAAAAGAAATATCAATAAAACATATATAAAAATCAATTCCATCATTAGTATTATATGCGGTGTATAAAATGAAAGTATTGGCATCATTTCCACAACTAGTAGCAAGAGGGGGCAGTGAAAGAGTGCTCGAAGTAATGGCCAAAAACCTAGATCTAACAATAGTAACCAACAAATATGACCAAGAGAAAACATTTGATATATTTAAAAAAACCAATATAATAGAGCTCAAGAAATTGAATAAATTCTTCTATGGTATGAAACTAGCTAGAACAAAATTCAAAGGATATGATATTTTTCATTCACATGGATATTTTATAAATAATTTTCTTTCAATACAAAATCACCCAACAATTTTCTATTGTATAACTCCCAAAAGAGATATTTACAAATTAAGAAAATTCTATCTAAATAAAATAAATAACCCAATAAAAAAAACAATATACAACACATATCTAAACAAATTAAAAATGATAGACCAATATCTAGTAAAAAACAAAATAGATGGTATAATATCTATATCAGAAGAGGTTAGGAGAGACGTAAACGCTTCCTATGGAAGAGATTGTAATATAATTTATCCACCGACGAAAATTGAAAAATACAAATACAAAGAAACCAGAAACTATTATCTATGTGTTTCTAGAATGGATCCTGTAAAAAGAATAGATATAATAGTAGAGGCTTTCAATAAAATGCCTGACAAAAGATTAGTAATTGTAGGTTCTGTAACAGACAAAAAATATTTCAATCATCTGAAGAATATAGCTAAAAAAAACACCACAATAAAAACAAACATATCAGAAAAAGAAATCATTGATCTTTATTCAAAATGCATATCAACAATATACATACCAATACTAGAAGACTTTGGAATTGTTCCAGTCGAAAGTATGGCTTCTGGAAAACCATGTATTGGAGCAAATGAAGGCGGATTAAAAGAAACTATCATACACGGAAAGACAGGATTATTGATTGAGCCAACAATTGAAAACATCATAAAATCTATTAACGAATTAACACCAGAAAGAGCAGAATCAATGAAAAACAACTGTATAGAAAGAGCAAAAGACTTCTCAGAAAAAAAGTTCATCAATGAACTAAAAAAACTGTATAAAAGCTATCTATAAACTAAAAACAACAAATTTATATAAGTTAGTTATAACTATTAGATATAAAAATATGTTGGTGATACCATGTCAGATATCAATAAATTCATAATAGATCCTGAAAATTTAGATTCGTACCTTAGTAATTTTAAGAATCATGAAGAAAGTATAAAAACCAACATATTCGATGAAAAAAGCTGGAATGAAAAACGTGTCCTAATAACAGGCATTTCTGGATTTGTTGGAAGCCACTTAACAGAAAAACTACTAGAAGTGGGTGCAAATGTATCAGGTCTTGTTCGAAGACATGCTGTACCAGAATATCCAAACATAAGTCACATACCAAATAAAATCAATCTAATCGAAGGAAATTTCAATGATATGTCATCATTAATCAATGCAATAGAAACTTCAGAACCAGACGTAATATTTCATTTAGGCGCACAATCATTTGTACCAACATCATTCAGATGTCCAATAGAAACAATAGAAGTCAACACATTAGGAACAGCAAATTTATTAGAAGCTGTACGAAAATCAAAAAATAATGTTAAACGGATACAATTAGCGATGACAAGTGAAGAATATGGATTTGTAAAACCAGACGAAGTTCCAATAAGCGAACAAAATCCATTAAGACCTATGTCACCATATGCATCATCAAAAGTTGCGGCAGAATACATCGCCAGAACATATTACAAAGCATATGGAGTACCTATTATAATAACAAGAGCATTTAATCACACAGGACCAAGACGGGGTTTACAATTTGTAGCATCTGTAATAGCCAGACAAATAACAAAATGTCTAATAAACAACACAAATGAAATAACACTTGGGTACGCACAGGCCATCAGAGATTTCACAGATGTAAGAGATATTGTACAAGGTTATATATTAGCTGTCGAAAAAGCAAAACTATCAACACCATATAATTTTGGTCATGGTTTTGGAATAACAATTGAAAATTTAGCAAAATTAACAGGAAAAGTAAACAATATCGACATAAAAATAAATACAGACAAATCAAGATTTAGACCATCCGAAGTAGAGATATTGATTTGTGATTACTCAAAAGCCAAAAACGAACTAGGATATAAACCAAGAATACCACTAACAAAAACCATGTTAGATCTTGTAAATTATTTCAAAAACAACCCACAATTATTAAATTTAGAAAGACACTAAGATGATTTTATGAAAATACTAATAACAGGTGGAGGAGGATATATAGGATCCAACCTAAAAAATCTTCTAATAAAAAAAGGCCACGACGTAAAAACAATAGGATTAAACAGTCAAAATATTGTCTGTGACATAACAAATTTTGAAGAAGTTAAAAAGCATATCAACAATTACGATATTGTT
>Ga0233431_1006168_pt1 | contig 10998 bp, 9 predicted proteins | sample SI_118_April2016_FD_179867 | JGI IMG/M metagenome (GOLD analysis project Ga0233431, IMG submission 179867) | Seawater microbial communities from Saanich Inlet, British Columbia, Canada - SI_118_April2016_200_MG | ecosystem: Environmental > Aquatic > Marine > Inlet | place: Canada: British...
CTTAAAGCTATCACAATTTTCAAAAGAAGTCCACGACAATTTTGAAGCGTGCGCCATTCCGATTATCAACGGTATTGCTGAAATCAACTTGTCAATGGTTTTTTCCTATGGTAGCATCATATACAAAATATACGGTTACAAACATACCAAATTCGGTGCTTTTGGTTGGGTTTCACTTGAGATGACAAGGTGTGTCGGTATGATAAAGAAATACTGGAGCGTCACGGAGGTTGTTGAATTTTTTCAGGTTAACGAGACTTTCTTAAATGACCTGGAAAAAGAAGATATCGTGTGTCCTTCCTGTCGTGATGGCTTGCTTGACAAGTCCTTCTCCGCCGGTGAAAGGGAGAAGGTGCGGCTTGCGAAAATTCTGATGGATGAAATGGACGTCAATCTGGCCGGTGTTGAGGTGGTTCTGCAAATGCGGAAAAGCATGATTGCCATGCGGAAACAGTTTGATGCTATTCTGGAAGACCTTGCTCGGGAAATGGAGAAAAACCTAAAACCCATTTCCTGATTTTTGCCTTTATATTCTAATGGCGCTCCTCACGTCCTCCTTGTACATGCCATCCATCTTTTGAACTGCCGCAAGGATCTCCGGATCTTCTGTCTGAGGCACTTCAACCACCAGCTTGACCATGAGATTACCCCTTGTTTTTGTTTTGAGATGGGTAGCACCCTTTCCCTTTAACCGAAGAACTTTTCCGGTCTGGCTCCCGGAAGGCACTTTCATTTTAACCTGTCCATCCACCGTTGGGATGTCAATGGTTCCTCCTGCCATGGCCTCCCGCACGGTCACGGGGACGTCCATATAGAGGTCGTCGTCGATTCTTTTCAGAAAAGGATGGGGTTTCATGTGGATGATCAGATAAAGGTCCCCCGGTTGACCGCCATTGGGTGCGGGTTCTCCTTTTCCCGCGATACGCACCTTGGAACCTTCTTTTACGCCCTTCGGGACCACAACCCTTATTTTTTCAGTTCCCAGAGCTTGTCCACTGCCGCCACATGCTGTGCAGGGTTTTCCGGTCTGACCATGGCCCTGGCAATGAGGGCAGGGTTTGGTGAAATGCATGGGCCCCTCCGCAACGTCCAGTCGTCCGGAGCCACCACAATAGGCGCAGGAGCTCAAGGTGGAATTGGGGTCGTTTCCAGATCCGCCACAGATCTCGCAGGTTTTGGCTTTCTGCATGGAGAGTTCCGTTTCAAAACCTCTCAGCGCCGAAACAAGATCAATGGTCATATCATGCTGGAGATCCCTGCCCCGCGCAGGGGATTGGGATCGGAAACCGGATGATCCCATGCCGGAACCGAAGATATCGCCAAAAATATCTTCATAGCTCTGGTAACGACCAAATCCCTCCCCGCTGCCACTCCGTTCGCCCTGCTGAAATCCCCCCCCTTGGGAATACTGTCTGGCCTTTTGGGTGTCAAAACCGGCTTGTAGGCCTTCCGCGCCAAATTCATCGTAAAGCGCTCTTTTTTCTTTACTGCCGAGGCAGTCGTAAGCCTGGGATATTTCCTTGAATTTATTTTCCGCCTCATTGTTGCCCGGGTTGATGTCAGGGTGCCATTTTCGGGCCAGCTTACGATAGGCCTTTTTGATTTTTTCTTCAGAAGCGTCCTTGGAAACACCAAGGATTTTGTAGAAATCTGTTGACATGGTTCAGTCCTATTTGAAGTTTGAGGATCTCTGATAAAAAAAGCATCCCACCAATATATTGAGGAACCCTTCATCAAGTCAAAGAAAAAAATGAAGTGCCATGCTTTTGTGTGGGATTTTACTTTTCAACCGCCTGCAGGGTAGCTAGATGCAAAAAAACCTTGACAATCGCTGAGTTTGCGTGAAACAAAGCACGATGTACAACGTTGAAATTACGTTGTTTGTCTTGTAAAAAGCTTGGCCAGTTTCCGATGGGGTAGAACCTTAAAATGGGAAAATTGTGGCAGAAAGCTCAGGAAAAGATCTGTAAAGGGGATCAGGACCCGGTTCAGAATCCCGATACACCCATTCTTTTCGTTGATGATGATCCGATCATTCATAAGGTGATCGGTAAATACCTGAAGGATTGGAATGTGACGTCGGTTTTTTCCGGTGAAGAGGCACTGGATCATCTTGAAAAAGAGAATTTTGTGATTGTGATTACGGATCTCAGGATGCCGGGCATCGGCGGCATAGAGCTTCTGCAAGAAATAAAAGCCAAATACGGTAATCGTGTACAGGTGATCGTCATTACAGTTTCGGATGATCTGGATGACCTGTTGGCTGCTTTGGATGGCGGGGCCAGCGACTTTTTATTGAAGCCTCTCAATGAAAAAGTGCTCATAGAGGTCCTGCAGCACACCGTGTTGAGAATTGAGCGCTGGAATCAGTCTTTGAACATGCTCATCAACAAACAAGGTTCAGATTAATCCTGCCGATTTCCCCCCAGCATGTCTTTGGCGTGTGCTATGGCGTGGCTCGTGGTAATCCGGCCTCCGAGAAGTCTTGCAATTTCCCTGACCCTCTCCTCAGATGTGAGCTCCGTGATGGTCGCGCGGGTTCGACCGCTCGCGACCTCCTTTTTGACGAGAAAATGGTTTTCGCCTTGGCAGGCAATCTGAGGCAGGTGTGTGATACACAAAATCTGATGAAATGCCGCCAGGGAAAACAGCTTTTCGCCCACCACCTCAGCTGTGGCGCCGCTGATGCCGGCGTCGACTTCGTCGAAAACAATGGTCTCAACCGATGCGTTTTTGGCGAGAATGGTTTTGATGACCAGCATGATTCTGGAAAGTTCGCCACCTGATACGATGGTTGACATGGGTTTTAAAGCCTCACCGGGATTGGTGGAAAGCATGAAGGCCACGCGATCAAAGCCGTGGGGGCCCAAAGCGTTAATGCGATCGTCTTCCGAATCACTCGATTTCGGAGGGTCATCCTCAATAATGGCCTCAAATCGGGTATTTTTCATATGCAGTTGTTGGAGTTCCCTTTCCATTGCCGCCTTAAGCCCTAACGCACCCTCCCGTCTTTTCCGGGAAAGGTGGTCAGCCCGTTCAATCAGGTTCGCTTCGAAGGCCTTGCGTTGCTTGATGAGTGTCGCCAATGCTTCTTTTCTTTCAGTCAGATCAATAAACCGGAAGGCCAGCTTTTCCTTGAAACTCAAGACGTCTTCAATGGTGCCGCCATATTTTCGTTTGAGCCCGTTTAACGCATCAAGCCTGTCGGATACGGCCGTCAACCGCTTGGGATCAATCTGAACCGTTTCTTGAAAATCCCTTAGCGCAAAGGATATATCCTCAATGTTGATTTCAATTTCGGCGAGCGCATCCGCTATGGGCAAAAGGTGTTTGTCCAATTGGGCGCCTTTTGAGACGCTCTTGCCACAGCGGGAAAGGACAGAGATAATGGCATCATTGTTTTCATAGAGGGTTTGATATCCATTTCGGGCTATTTCCAGAAGGTCCTCGGCATGCTGAAGCCGAATCTTTTCCTCTTTCAGCGCGTCGTCTTCACCGGGTTTGGGTTCTACACGTTCAATTTCCTGCAGCTGAAAACTGCCCAGCTCCTGGCGTTCCCGGTGTTGGGTAATTTGTTTCTCACTGTCCCTGATGCTATCCTTTAATATCTGATATTTTTCAAACTGACCGCTGAAATGATTTCGGTCCTTTTCCAGTCCGCTGAACTCATCGAGCAGATAAAGATAATGTTCCGGTTTCAAAAGGTGCTGATGGGCATGTTGGCCGGAAACGCTGACCATATGCGGGGCCAAAAGGGCCAGCATCTGAAGTGTGGCCGGCGAATCATTTATGAGCACCTTGTTTCGTCCTTCACGGAACATGACTCTTTTGATGTTCAGTTTACCGTTAAATCCGATTTTCAATTCCTGCAGCAGCCGCCTTAATTCAGGGTTGCCGGGAAAAACAAAATATGCCTCAACCGATGCATCCCTGCAACCTGTGCGAATCAGGTCTGCGGAAGATCTTGTTCCCAGAATAAGATTGATGGCATTGATTATGACGGATTTGCCGGCGCCCGTTTCACCGGAAAGTGTGTTAAGGCCATTTTTGAGGGTGAGTGACAGATTATCTATAATGGCGAAATTATGGATTTTCAGATTGGCGAGCATGTCATGTAGAAGCCGCTAAAACATTAAATGATTTTTCAAAGAATATTTTCCGTGCGCAAACCTGCGCCCTCAATTTAGGCCTATCACTCTTTATCCTTTGAGTCTTCCAGAAGTCGCCGCATCTCTATTCGAAGGCAGACTGGGTCCAAGCCTTTGATCCTTTTGTATTTCACCAGGGCCACACATGGAACGGGCAGGTCGCACAACGGGATCTCTTTACCCAGCAGATCGAGAATAATGGTTGCTTCGTTAGTCCGGTATCGCCGGCCGTCGATGAGAATGCCGTAGTCCCCTTTGTCTTTGATGAGCGCGGATTCAATCGTTTCACCTTTGTCTTCAGCATTATTGTCCATACAAAGGGCCAATGTCGGCGAACCGAAGGCGATCAGCAGAAACAGCAAAGACACCAAATGTACATCCAGAATTGTTTTTGCAAAGTTTTTTGCCATATTAAATTCCTGTCTGAACTATTATAGAACGGTTTGGGACTCTGGAGCCATTGACTTTGGCCATAGATACCATTAAAGTCAGCGCTCGTCGATCAAAAAATTTGCTGATTTCATCAAACAGTAAGGGGTTAAACCCTTTCGAAATATTGAGTGCAAGACAATGAAATTGCGAAAAGGGCATACGGTTGAACTGGACATTGAAAAGATGGCCTATGGGGGGCGTGGCATCGCCCGTCTGGATGGATTTGTGATCTTCGTGCGGGGCACTGTGCCCGGTGACAGAATTCTGGCCAGGATATTCAAGAAAAAGAAGGATTATGCGGAGGCAGCGCTTGTAGAATTGCTGGATGCATCATCTGATCGAATTGAAACGGCCTGTCCGTATGCGGGTTATTGCGGTGGCTGCCAGTGGCAGCATGTGGCCTACGAAAAGCAATTGGTCTTTAAAAGGGAACACATAAAGGAACCCCTTGAGCGTATTGCAGGCTTGAAAAATGTGATGGTTCGACCACTGCTCCTTTCGGAAAATGTTTTTGGATACCGAAATAAAATGGAGTTTTCCTTTTCTGACAGGCGATGGTATCTTCCCCAAGAACTGCCTTTCAAAGAGAAAAGCGATGGTTTTGCCTTGGGGCTCCATGTGCCCGGAACATATCACAAGGTCATTGATATGGCGGCATGTCTGCTGCAGCCGCAAACGGGAAACGATATTTTGAAGGAAGTGGGTCAATATGTGAAGGAATCGGATGTTCCGGTCTACGGTTTGAAAAGCCATAAAGGCTTCTGGCGTTATTTGACCATTCGTCATTCTGCAGCGTTTGACCAATGGATGGTCAATCTGGTGACCTCGGAAGAAAATGTATCCACGGTTCAGCCCCTGGCTGACCGCCTTTGCCGAAAATTTGCAGATATCAAAACGGTTGTTAACAATATCAACGGGCGAAAGGCTTCCATTGCCGTTGGAGAAAAGGAAAAGGTGCTCAGGGGAGATGGATTCATCAATGACAAAATCGGGCCCTTCAGCTTCCGGGTTTCGGCAAATTCGTTTTTTCAAACCAACACATCCTCTGCCCTGAAACTGTATGAACAGGTGCTCCGTTATGCCAATCCAAAAGGGTCGGAAAACGTGCTCGATCTGTACTGTGGTACGGGGACCATTCCGATTTTTCTGGCAGACCGGGTTCGCTCCGTGACCGGCATAGAGATCAGCCAAAGTGCAATAGCGGACGCCAACAGGAATGCTTTGGAAAACGGTGTTCGGAACTGTCAGTTCATATGTGGCGATATTCGTGAAAAACTAGGGGGCATAGGGTTTAAACCGGATCTAATGATCATTGATCCGCCGCGTGTGGGAATGCACAAGGATGTACTGGCTGAAACAATGGCCCTTGGCCCTCAACGAATCATTTATGTTTCGTGCAATCCCACAACGCTAGCCAGGGATCTGGAAACCATGGTGGAAGATTACGAATTAAATGAAATACAGCCCGTTGACATGTTTCCTCATACATTCCATATTGAGGCGGTTGCCAAGCTTTCCCTTCGAAAAAAAACATCCCGCGCTTGAAAAAGATTGACAAAGCTTTTTTTTAAAATTAGATTGTCCAGCTAAGCAAAGTGGAAGGTGTAATTCGCGCAAAGGGGGTGATTTATCATGGCCGTAGGTTTATCAGTGGAATTATTTGTTGCGAGGCCCTACGGTCCCGGCAGGTGCTATGTGCCCCCCAAACATAAGAGAGCTTTTGAACTTTCATCGCGTATCCAACAGGTGGACTTGATATTGATGTGACAGTGCCCCATATGTAAATGATGAAAAATTAGAATTCGTCCGCTGTTGAAGGCGGGGAAAAGCATCTCTGTTGGTTGTGAGGTGTTTTTTTTTGAACCAGAGAATTTTTTAAATGACGAGGTTATGTCTCTATGAAAGTAATTGTTCGTGATAATCAGATTGAAAAGGCAATCAAAGATTTAAAAAGGAAGTTAACCAAAGAAGGCTTTTTTTCGGAAATCAAAGAGCGACGTTTTTACGATAAACCGAGTGTTCAGAAAAAAAAGAAACAGGCGAAGGCTGCGAAAAGGCGGAGGAAAAAAGTAAGAAGATTTTAATGTTCCTTTTAGTGTTTCCTTGATGCGAATGCAGGGAAAGCTTGCGACAGGGGAACCCGTGTTTTTTGTGCCGTTTTTCACTTGACAAAATGAGGACCAATTAGGTAAATACTCGAAACTGTTTGCCCCTTATTTATTCAACCCATAACCGGATGCAAGAGGCTTACAACCATGAAAAAGCAATCGAATTCCGCTGAAAACGGAACCCAATCATCCATTGGCGACCTGGTCCCAAAGTGGATAAACCTCAGCCTTATAGTTCAGGATGGCAGCTTTTTTGTTTTAGGCCTGATCGGCGCGCTGATTGTGGGTTGGGTCGTATTCCCCGCATTACTCTATTCCAAACAACCTCAGCCCATCAACTTCAATCACGCACTGCATCTCGATTCGGAAATAGTGGATGGTATTGAGGGGGATACCCCCGAGGAAAAATGCCAAAGCTGTCACGGCTTTCGAGAGGACGGCAGCTTTGCAGGTATTCCCAAACTGGAAAAATGTACGGAATGCCATGATGATCCTGAGTCTCCTCTGGGGGAAACGCCGGAAGAAAAAGCGTTTATGGTGGAATACGTTGAGCCTGAAAAGGAAGTTCCCTGGTTTGTTTACTCAAAACAGCCGGACTGCGTCTATTTCTCCCATATCGCCCATGTGAAAATGGGGGAAATGGAATGTGCCACATGCCATGGGGATTTTGCAGGCAACCAAAAACTGCCATTGTATGTCGAAAACCGGTTAACAGGTTACAGCATCAACATCTGGGGGAAAAATATTTCCGGATTTTATCTGAACAAAACGTATGCTGATCGAATGAAGATGGATGACTGTGCCCAATGCCACACAGAAAAGGGACAGGAACAAAATAACGCCTGTTTCGTGTGTCACAAATAAGGGGAAGATGACCATGAAAATAACCAGAAGAAATTTCATCGCATCTGTCGTCGGCGGGGTCGTGGGAATTCAGGTCACGCCGCTACCCTGGAAGATTACGGATGATGTCGCCATATGGACCCAGAACTGGCCGTGGGTGCCTGTCCCGTCCGTCGGTGCAGTTACGGAAGAAAGCACCGTTTGTAATCTTTGCCCGGGCGGGTGCGGTATTTCTGTCAGAAAGGTCGATCAGAGGGCTGTGAAGATTGAAGGCCGAACCGATTATCCCGTCAATCCCGGGGGCATCTGTCCGGTTGGCATGGGAGGTCTTCAGCTGCTCTATGACAACGATATGCGGTTTCCCGGGCCCATGAAACGGGTCGGGGCTAGGGGTAAAGGCGAGTTTGTCAACATCACCTGGGGTGAGGCCTATGATATTTTGGCGGGTCGAATCGCAAACCTGCGAAAAGCCGGAAAGCCTGAGGCGATTGCAGCCATTGACGGAAATGTTGAGGGTACGACCACTTCCTTGCTGATTGAGAGATTCATGCAAGCGGTTGGAAGCCCCAATTATGTAAAGCCTAGCACCATTACAGATACCTATAACACGGGTAACCTTCTGATGCAGGGAAAATCAAACCCCATGGCCTACGATCTGGAGAACTCGGATTATGTGTTGAGCTTCGGTGCCGGGCTGCTGGAAGGCTGGGGCGCCCCCGGCCGGGTTATGAATGCGTGGGGTATGTGGCATGACGCCAGTCCAGCCAAACGCAACACAAGGGTTGTCCAGATTGAATCCCGTGCATCCAATACCGCATCCAAAGCGGACTTCTGGGTAACGCCTAAGCCCGGAACCGACGGTGCCCTGGCTTTGGGAATTGTGCATGTTCTCATCAAAAAGGGACGTATCGATGAGCGGTTTGTGAACGGGTTCACCTACGGGTTTAATGATCTGACGTCTTCAGGGGGTAAAAGTCAGCCTGGCTTTAAAACCATCGTACTCCAAAAATATTCCCCCGCCCAGGTGGAAAGAATCACCGGGGTTGATGCAAAAACCATTATCGCTCTAGCGGATGGTTTCAGCAAAGCAAAGGCGCCTGTTGCCGTCTACGGGAAAGGAAAAAACAACCTGAACGGCAGCCTTTATGAATTTATGGCGGTTCAAAGTCTCAATGCGGTTGCGGGACGGATAAATAAACCCGGCGGCGTTTTGCTCCCGGACTCGCTTCCCTTGTCACCCCTTCCAGACTTTGATCCCGATGAAGTAGCGGTAAATGGTCTTAAGAAGCCGCGTATCGATGGCGCGGGCACGCCTGCATATCCTTTCGCTCAGAGCCTTATCAACCATTTTGCCGATGCCATTAACGGGAGCGCCAAATCTCCGGTCGACACACTTCTTGTGTTTTCAGCAAATCCATTTTTTACCGTTCCCGATGGGGGCGGGTTCAAGAATGCCCTGGAGAAGATTCCGTTCATTGTGAGTTTTTCACCATACCGCGATGAAACAGCCAACATGGCGGATCTGATTTTGCCGGATCATAATTATCTCGAAAAGATGGAAGACACCGTCTGGCCTGTGGGACTGCAATATCCCCTTTACGGGCTTTCCAGACCGGTGGTAGAACCCGTTAACAACACTCGGAATGTGGGTGATGTGATTATTTCCCTGTCCAAGGCTGTGGGCGATGCAACCGGTAGTGTGTTCCCTTGGGAAAATTTTGAAGAAGCGCTTCAGGTTCGTGCAAAGGGCCTTTTTGATGCGGGCGGTGGGCTTGTTCGATATGATCCTTCAAATCCGGCTTGGAAATTTAAGTACTTTGATGATCCTCCCAAACCCTCCTATGGCACTTTTGATGAGATGTGGGAAGAGATGAAATCCGGCGGCATGTGGTATCGACCGGTTAAGCTTCCTACAACCTGGAAGGGCCTTTTCGAAACGCCCAGCGGAAAATTTGAATTTGTCAGCCAGAAACTGCAGCAGGTTATTTCGAAAAATTCACAGCAGACATCCGAAAAAGCAGCGCTTGATCAGATGGGTATTCGTGTTGCTGGTGTTGAAGCCCTCATGGGACATTATGAGGCACCGAAACTGGGGGTGGATCGCTCCAAATATCCCCTGTTCATGGTTCCCTACGAGATGATCAATCTCACCGGCGGATGGATTCCCACACCACCCTTTCTCTACAAGACCATTTTTGCGACTCAGCTTTTGAAAGACGAATCTTTCGCTGCCGTGAATCCCGCAACAGCCGCCAAATACAAGCTGCACCAGGGAGACCGGGCAGTTGTCAAGTCACCTTTGGGGCAGCTGCAGGTGCGGATAGACCTGTTTGAGGGCGCAATGCCGGGAAGGGTCTATATGCCGCTCGGCTTTGGTCACACGGCCTACGATGAATACCAGAAAGGTAAAGGCGTTAACCCGAACAATATCGTCAAGGCCTTAAACGATCCGGTCAGCGGATACCCGCTCTGGTGGAATACGCCAGTTAAGTTAATAAAGGCTTAGGTGAGGTAGCTCATGAAAAAAGAAAATGACCACGGGAAACCTGACGCCGGTCATAAAACCGTGCATCAGCCCGGTCAAAAATATGGCATGGTCATCGATCTTGACAAATGTACCGGGTGTGGCACGTGCATGGTCGCCTGCGCAGCGGAAAACAATGTTTCTGTGAGGGCTGACCAGACCGACAAAGAGCGTACTATTACCTGGATGAACCTCTATAAAATCACCAATGGAAAGAAATTCCCCCATACGGAGGTGAGTTATTTTCCCCGACCCTGCATGCACTGCGACCATCACCCGCCCTGTGTTTCCGTGTGTGTGGCCACTGCAACGAAGCTGGATTTCAATACCGGTATTGTCAGCCAGATCTATACCCGGTGTATCGGTTGTCGGTATTGCCAGGCGGCGTGTCCCTACGGTGCGCGGTATTTTAACTGGTGGGATTCATTTCCCCAGGATAAGGGCATGGATCGCTATCTGACGCCCGAGGTATCTCCCAGAATGAGGGGTGTTGTGGAAAAATGCACCTTTTGCCATCATCGACTGATGCGGGCCAAAAATCAGGCCTATGCAGAAAACCGCAGGGAACTGGAAGAGGGAGAATATAAAACGGCCTGTACGGAAGCCTGTCCGGCTGAAGCCATCACCTTTGGGGATTTAAACAATTCGAAACACCAAGTATCGCAATTGATCAAGCACCCTTATGCCTTCAGGATTCTTGAACGTATTGGGACGGGACCCAAGGTATACTACCTTTCCAGCAGGGACTGGGTGCGTAGGCTGGCTGATAACTTCCTGCCCGGCGAATACGAACCTGTCATCAACAGGACATGGGCGGAAGATGAATGGTCCACCAAGCCGGGTCGCGACCGGTTCTAGCAACGTAAGGATCAAAAAAATGACATGCCATAAAATGTCAGGAGGATGAGTGATGGATTTGGATTCCCCATTGTTACCGAAAGGC
>Ga0233431_1006170_pt1 | contig 10996 bp, 17 predicted proteins | sample SI_118_April2016_FD_179867 | JGI IMG/M metagenome (GOLD analysis project Ga0233431, IMG submission 179867) | Seawater microbial communities from Saanich Inlet, British Columbia, Canada - SI_118_April2016_200_MG | ecosystem: Environmental > Aquatic > Marine > Inlet | place: Canada: British...
GATTTACAAACGTGCTTATTCCAATTGATAAATATGTTGGTAGTGAAGAAAGATCAGCTTCCGAAAAGGGGAAAACCCATTTGTTATCTCCATTATTGAAAAAAATTAATACCGCTAAATTGAAAGCCATGAATAATGCTAGAGTTAAAAAAGGTAATGTATCCGCTAAGCAAAAAGCTATGGCAACCAAATATAAATTTAGTGAAAACATAACCGAATCTCCAGACGAAATCGCGGCCAAAGGATTTTATGTTGGATTTAGGGATGGTGATGCGATACCATTTGGATTTAAAAATGGTAAAGCCGTTGTTGGTGACAAAACCGGCCAAACCCACGGCGATATGACTGACAACGATGGTCACCGTGTGGGTGGAAGATCAAATTTAGAATACGCTGGTAGAATGTGGACTAAGACAAAAATAATTTCATTTTGAACCTACCCAAAAATGGCCGAATTGCCAAAAATAGTAAATGATTTAAATAAAGAATTGAAAAATCAATTGCATAGGGTTAAAATAGACATGAATACTTGAAATATTGATGTTGTTGCCGACGCCAAAGGGGTGTGGGCTCTAAAAGTAAAGGGAATTGAAGATTTTAAACACACCAAGTGGAATATATGGGACAGTGTAAATGTTATTGTCCCATTAAAACAATTTAATGGGAGTCAAAAACGCACTGAAAAGGAAATGGGCAAGTCTCACCTATTGTCTCCATTGGTGAAAATCATTAATAAGGAAAAACTGAAAGCTGTGGGTAGTGCTAGAGCCAAAAAGGGTCACACTACCGCTAAGCAAAAAGCTATGGCAACCAAATACAAATTCAGCGAGTGAATCTTAAATGAATCTCCAGATTCGATTTATTTCAATAGTGGTGAAAATATTCATTATAGAGAAAAAGATGCCCATCCCATTCTATTTACTACAGATTTTAAAAAGGCTTATGTTGGAACTTCGGCTCAGGGTCACAATGAACTCGTATCGGATTATAGGGAAGATGGAATATCACGAACATCCAAAACCGCGGCTAGGATTTGAAAAAAGAAAAAAATCATTTCATTCTGGGAATCTCCCGATAAAAATACATTGAAAAAAATGTTAAAAGTATTAAACCCAGAATTGAAAAAGATTGCAAAAGTAACTGTTACTGGTGATTGGTTAATTGATTTATTTAATCCAAAATTAACACCAGAACAAGAAGCACACGCGATTGAAACTGATTCGTCATACATACTTCTACCAATTAAATATTATACAGGGAAACCTCCAAAAGTAGATACGGCGGCTCAACAACAACATTTGGTATCACCAATAAAGAAAAAAATTGATAAAAAAACCCTAGTGGCACTAAATAAAATCCGTTCCAAAAAGGGTCATATTTCGGCTAAAGAAAAGGCCCTAATAACCAAGTATAAATTCACCGAAGAATTTCTAAACGAAAGTCCAGACTTTGTGTACACCAGTGAAAATGGAGATTCAGTAAAATCTCGATCACCGGAAGCATATTCCTTTGCACCAGATGAAAATAGCAACTTAATGTATATCAGCGATAAGGGTCGTGATCATAGTAGCATGTGGGATAAATTCCCCAATAATGATTTCGATTGGAATTTTTCGGGGAGAGTATGAATTAAATCTAAAATAATTTCCTTCTGGTTTACTCCACCAAAACCCAAAATGAAACAGGAAATCACTCGTATAAATAAAGCATTGAAAAAGGCTACCGGCGTACAAGTTACTGACGATTGGAAAATGGAATTGGGTGATAATTATTTGAAAAAACATCCAGATTTAAAAGATTACGCTACACTAACTCGGAACAAAACTATATTGTTGCCGGTTGGATTATATAAAGGCAATCCTCCAAAGCATGACGCTGGAGCATATCAACAACATAAATTGTCCCCATTAAAGAAAAAAGTGGATCAGAAAAAATTATCTGCAATGGGTAAAACTCGTGCTAAAAAGGGTCATACTACCGCAAAACAGAAAGCAATGGCAACCAAATATAAATTTAGTGAAGAAAAATTGAATGAAAACCCCGATGTACTGGAAGCTGGCAAGTTTCACGCTGGGGCGTATGATTATGATGCATACTCATTCGGATGGTACCAGAATGAATTGTGGGCTAATTATAAAGAAACTCATTGGGACTTGGAGCCAAATGATAATCGTGTGTCTAGGGAAAATTTTGCTTTTCCTGGGCGGTTGTGGGCTAAGAGAAAATTAATGTCATTTTGGATATATCCTTCCCAAGCACAATTGAAAAAATTGGTCAAAGAACTTAATAAAAAATCTAAAGAATTAAACTGGAAATGGAAAATTGATAATAGCTGGCAGGTAGAAGTAGTTCTTGATCCCGATGGAAAATGGGCTAGGAAAATTAAAGTATATGATGATCTTACCGACGAGCCGGCAGAATGGAAGGACTATTCTTTATCCTCTGGATATGAAAATGTCATTCTCCCAATTGATTCATATGCGGGTAGTGTGGAGCGCTCTAAATCGGAACGTGGCAAATCACACCTGCTTTCTCCAATGTTAAAGGATTTTAAAAAACACACGGAAAAATTGAGAGCTATGAATAGTGCTAGGGCTAAAAAGGGTCATGTAACTGCAAAGCAAAAAGCTATGGCAACCAAATACAAATTTACTGAACAACTTCTAAAAGAAAATCCAGATCATGTGGATATAGTTGGTGGTGGAGAAATATGGTATGATCAAGGTGGATATGCATTTGGAATGAAAAATAATAAAGCTTATGTTAGTATCGAAGATGATACTCATGGTGATATACACGTTAATGGTGAAACCCATTACAGGGAATGGTTCGATTTTCCAGGAAGAATTTGGCCACATCAAAAAATTATGAGCTTTTGGTCATATCCAACTGAAGCCGAATTTAAAAAAATGCTGAGGCCATTGAAGAAAGAATTCAAACGTGTAGGGGTTAATTTAAATCCATCCACATGGTCACTTGAAATAGTAGCAGACGAAGATGGAGAATGGTTGTCTGGATTAATCGGAAATGACTCATATTCAGATATGGATTGGGAAGGATATTACGTGGATAATGTTATTATTCCAATGTCACAATATGGTGGAAGTGAAGATCGTTCTAAATCGGAACGTGGTAAATCACACATGCTTTCTCCACTATTGAAAAAAATGGATAAGGAAAAATTAAAGCGTATCAAACACGGTCCATCGGCTAAACAAAGAGCCATGATGACCAAATATAAATTCAGCGAAATTGCGGATTTAATAAATAATGAAATAATTGAAAAATTTATAGAAGAAACAGATATTGCCATGATAATTAAAGAGGGGACTAATACGGCTTTGGCACCAACTGACGATGGTCCTCCAATTTTTTACAAAACATTCGCTGAATATAAGCGAGTATCGAAGAAATGGTTAAATTCGATATTTGAAGAAACAGGTTGGAAAGTGTTAGATTACATACTATCTCATGGAGCAGAAGACCCGGAGAACGACTTTACAATGGAATACAGTACTGTGGCCGCGGTGGCTTATGGAAAAACTGGCGATGGTGAAGGTTATGCGGATCCAGTCGGCAGATACAAAAAACATATTAAAAAGATCAACCAAGAATTGGGTTGGGAAATTATTAAGTGGATGGGAATTGACGGTAAAAAAACCACTGGAGTTGGTGTTGAAGCTCCCGTATTACCTGGTGCCAATGATGGTGTTGAAAATTCCGATAGAATGGAAAAGGATAAAAAAGTGAATGAATCCGTATTTACAAAGGATTGGTGGATAGATGAATTTGAAAATGAAGAATTGTTACAAGAGGGAGGTGCCTATGGACACATGGCTCACCCATTTGATAATAAGGATTTGACATTTGGAGATTTAAAGAAAATTATAGAGCTCGGTTTGGGTGGTCAATTGAATCGTGAAGATCATGTTAGTGAGAAGCTTGATGGGCAGAATCTCATGTTATCGTGGAAAAATGGTAAACTGATTGCGGCTAGAAATAAGGGTCATATCAAAAATGCTGGAAAAACGGCATTGGATATGAAAGGCATGGCGGCCAAATTTAAGGGTCGTGGCGAGATATATAAAGCATTTGTATATGCAATGAAAGACTTGGGATCGGCTATTGGCAAATTATCGGATAAACAGAAAACATTGATATTCGATGAAGGTAAAAACTTTATGAATCTTGAAGTAATGTGACCAGGTTCGGCCAATGTGGTTGACTATGATCTGGCACAAATTGTATTCCACGGAGCCCTGAAATATGATTCCGAGGGTACACCAATTGGGGAAGTAAAGGGTAGTGCTAGAATACTGGCTGGGATGATAAAGCAGGTCAACCAGAATGTACAAAAACATTATAAGATTGAACAGCCCGTTTTCTTGGATGTCCCTAAACATCAAGATTTTGGTAAACTGAAGAAGAAATTTTCAGCTAGATTGGTTAAGCTTCAAAATGAATTTGGATTATCCGATAAGGACACATTGGCTATGTATCATCAAGCTTGGTGGGAATCGTTTATCGCTAAAAAGGCCAAGGAATTCAAATATAAAATTCCATCTAAAGTACTAACTGGGCTTGTGAAAAGATGGGCATTTTTTGATAAATCATATACTGTGCCAATGATACGATCTGATATCACCAATGATGCATTTAAAGCGTGGGCATTACCATACGATAAGAATGATCACGCTACACAAATCAAGGAAAATATGTTTCCATACGAAGCACTGTTTTTTGAGGTTGGTGCGACTATATTGAAAAATGTAAGTGGATATTTGGCGGCCAATCCAGACAAATCTGTGCAGAGCATGAGAGATGAATTTATTAAGGCGGTTAAGGAAATTGAAAAGGGTGGTGATCCCAAAAAATTAAAGAGATTGCATACCCAATTAAAGAGACTGGATTCAATAGGCGGCTTGGACTCTATTGTACCTACCGAAGGTATTGTGTTTAAATACAACGGTGAGGTGTACAAGTTCACAGGTTCATTCGCTCCAGTCAATCAAATCATGGGTCTATTGACTTTCTAGGAGATTATGATGAAAAAATCGGAATTAAGACAAATAATTAGAGAAGAAATTCAGGCTTTGAGCGAGCTTAAATTCAAAAATCCATTTAAAAAGGATCATCTGTATAAGATTTATACGAATAATGGCGGTGGGTTTTCTGGATTATGAGATCACGATATGGTTGCAATTTTGAATAAACTTAAAATTAAAAATCAATATTTCAACAGCTTTGGAGATTCACGTGTTGTGGTAAAAAATATTACTCCGGAACAAAAGAAGAAATTTGAAAAAGCGGTTAAGAAACTGGATGGTGATCTTTCAACTGAAAAAAAGACCGAATACGAAGAAGAAGTTTTATATAATACCAATAAAGATTATGATTGGTATCACAGCGGCGGTTCACCGGTAAGAAAAAGGAAGAAATAAATAAAAAAAGAGGTTAATATGAAAAGAGAAGATAAGGCTATACAACAAATTTTAAAGGGTCAAACACCGGACAAAAAAGTACAGGTGTCAATGTGGAATCCAAATACCGATAAGGTAATTATTGAAGAACGCAAGAAAAATGCTAAAGACAAAGCTGTAAGCGAAGAAAAAGCTGACATACTAAGATCGGCTAGAATGCCAATGTTTTGTCCCACATGTGGATTTATAATGAATAAAGAAGCCGACAAAAAAATGTGGGCAAGAATGCAAAAATGCTTGGATTGTGTGGTAACTGAAGAAAATAGACATAAGCTCGACGGGACTTGGGATGCGTACGAAAAAGAAAAGGTACTTAAAAATAAGAGGTCGTGGATAATTGAACAACTTCAGAGTATCGTTGAATGGCGTAAGGCAGAGGAAGTCAAATTCTTGAATCAGATCAACCCAGATGGTCATTCGGTTGAAGAGGAAAAATGGGATATGAATACTGATAGTATCAAAAAAATGGCAGATAAGGCTACTAAAGAGTATAAAAAGATGCTTTCAGAAGTAAATAGCGAATTATCAGAATTTTAATATTTATAAGTGAATACAAGTGTAATTGGAGAATAACATGAAAAAGTCGGAATTAAGGCAAATTATACGGGAAGAAATTCAAGCTCTAAATGAATCTCAACCAATTAATATTGATATTTGATTTAATAGCCCAAAAGAAGAAAAATTTATCATATTCAATGTAAATGAATTTGGTGGCAAGGTGGTTAAAGGCAAAAAAGACGATAAGAATCAAATTTCAACGATTTGGGACAAGGGGGATGATTATAAATTTTCCAAAGTCATGACAAAACATAAACTTAAAATTTATAGGTGATATTAATATGAAACTCACAGATTTAATGAAAATAGACGAAAAAAAAGAGGATGAAATCCTAGTTCCCGGACTGGGCAAATATACTCATAAGTCACTACAAACCCGTCTTGAAGCACAAGCAAAAGATTTATTTGATAGAACTAAGAAACACGAATATCAGAGAATTGGCAAAGGGAATCTAAACGCATTTATCGCAATGTGGGAAGCTATGTCAAAATACATGGAGAAAAAATAATGAAAATATTTGAAATTAAATGGAACAACATGATTACTGAAGAAAAGACAATACATGCTGACTTTGGTAAATATCAGGGTGATCTAGTGGGTAATAAAACCATATGGTTGTACCCAACAAAAGGTGCTTATGACTTCAAAGATCAAATCAAAAAATTGATAAAAGCGTACGGTAAAGCTAAAGTCGATCCACATGAAATGGATTCGCGTGAATTGACATTTGCCAAAGCTATCCCAAATCCAAAAGATTGGGCGGATGTACTTAAATAGGAAATGACATGAAAAAATCAGAATTAAGAGACATAATTAAAGAAGAAATTCAGAGCGTTGGTGATATTACTTTTGATATCGGCAAGCTATATACATTCGGGGACGGATTTAACAAGGTAAATGAAGAAGGAGCATTTTTTGAGGAAAAAGATGAATATCCAGATTCAGTTAAGAAAATATTCAATAAATTCGGAATCCCACCCAATGCACATAGTACTGTATTGACAATGATGGCGTATATAAACAAGAATCCAAAGGCATTGAAAACTATATTAAAATCGGCGGGCATGCTTGAAAATAAAAAGGGCGAAAATTAATGAATAAGATATTTACATATATATGGAAGGGGTTACTGGCGTTATTCAGTATCGCTTCTATATTCCTTACATTGAAAAATAAGGAAATTAGAGATTTGAACAAGGTCATTAAGACCAACAAGAAAAAAGAGAAAACCGTTAAAAAAGAAATAGCACAACTCGAGGGAGACAAACAGGTCAATAAAAAAGAGATTACTAAGCTCAAAAAGGACTTGAAATCTACCAAAAAGGAAATAGAAGAAATGGAAATTGTATATAAGAGTGATGATGTTGACGCCGCGGTTAAATTTCTCAAGGATTTCGCGAATGGTTAGATGGCTTTTGATAATACTGATGGTATTATTATCGTGTGGATTTGGACAACATTCATTTACTGATGCTGAGGTATTGAGTATCGCTAATAAAGTAACTGAATTACAGCGGGTGGATAGTCTGAGAGTGGTTGCAATGATGCAACAGGATCAGATTATAACAAAATTAGAATACGCGGCGGGAGTTGATTCGTCGATTATAGACGCCAAAGATCGGCATATAGAGATATTGGAAGAACGAGTAGAATTGGTTAAACCAAAATGGTGGCAGAACCCTAAAATTGCTTATATTGGTGGAATGGCTACAGTATGATTTACATTGTGGGCTAACGGACAAATAGCGGGATAATTGGAGAGAACAGTGAAAAAATCAGAACTACGTCAAATTATAAAAGAAGAAATTCAAGGCATGGAAGACATTAAATATCTTCAAAAGAATATGCTGGCCGCACTGACTGAAAGTAAGGGTAAAGCCGTACGTGTAGCTTCATATTCAAAGGCAAAAGAATTAAAAGATTTTCAGAAAATCATGGCAAAGAACCCCAAAAATCCACCCATTGATATGACTTTATGGACACGACCACAGGGGCCATATGGTACACCAGAAGAATATAGAGATCATTTTGGTTGGACACAATTAACAGTACTTGGTCCAAGAGAAAACTACAGGGTAGTCATATTATATGAAAACGGAAAATGGGTACAAGGACAATAAAAAAATGAACGATGCACAAAAAATAAAAGAGGCGATGAAGAAAGAGTACATTAAGTGTGCTATGGACCCCGTTTATTTTATGAGAAAATACTGTATTATCCAGCACCCACAACGGGGAAAAATCAATTTTAACTTATATGATTTTCAGGCCCAGACATTAAATGATATTGTAAGTAATGATTTTACGGTAATTCTTAAAGCTAGACAACTGGGATTATCTACATTAACCGCTGGATATTCACTTTGATTAATGACATTCAATACAGATAAAGATATTCTAGTTATCGCGACAAAGCAGGACAAAGCAAAAAATTTAGTAACAAAAGTAAGGGTTATGCATGCAAATCTGCCAAGCTGATTAAAATCCAAATGTACCGAGGATAACAGACTTTCGATGAGTTACAGCAATGGTTCAAGAATCAAAGCTGATACATCATCTCCAGACGCTGCACGCTCGGAATCACTTTCATTATTGATTCTTGATGAAGCAGCATTCATTCCAAAAATTGACGATATATGGACAGCGGCTAAAATGACATTGGCTACTGGTGGCCGTTGTATTGCATTAAGTACACCGAATGGTGCTACTGGTTGGTTTCACGATATATGGGTAGGGGCAGAAAACGAAGTTAATTCGTTTTTTCCAATTTATCTTCACTGGACATTGCATCCAGACCGCGACCAAGCATGACGTGATGTTCAAGACCTCGATTTAGGACCCGAACTTGCTGCACAGGAATGTGATTGTTCATTTATCACTTCTGGTAAATCGGTAGTTCCAGGTCCAATTATCCAATGGTATCTTGAAAATTTGAAAAAAGAACCGATTGCAAAAGAGGGCATCGATGGCAATTACTGGAAATGGAAATATCCCGAACAGGACAAAACCTATGTGGTATCCGCGGATGTGGCACGTGGTGATGGAAAAGATTATTCAGCATTCCACATAATTGATATTGATAACTTGGAACAGGTGGCGGAATATCAGGGTAAACTTGATACTAAGCTATTTGGAGATTTATTGGTAAATGCCGCTACAGAATACAATGACGCCTTGTTAATCATTGAAAATGCGAACATTGGGTGGGGGTCAATTCAACAAGTGGTTGATAGGGATTATAAAAATTTATTTTATGCGACTAGTGACATGAAATATGTGGATACAAAATCTCAAATGACAAATAAGTATTATAGAGATGACCGAAAAATGGTCGCTGGATTCACTACAACCAGCAAAACTAGACCATTGATCGTAGAAAAATTAGTAGAATATTTTAGAGATAAAACCGCAATAGTTTATTCAAATAGGCTCATTAACGAATTATTTTCATTTGTATATGGACCATCATTGGCACAGGCCGATTATGGAGCAAATGATGATTTGGTAATGAGTTTTGCAATTGCACTATGGGTGCGAGATACCGCAATCCGACTACGGACTGAGGGGGTATTGGCCCAAAAGAATCTGATGAAACAGATGATTGATTATCAACCAATGTATAAGGAAAACGAAAACGAAAACGATTCCTGGGAAATGGATGATGGTCATGGTGAAAAAATAGATTTAAACGCGTGATTATTAGGATAACATAGAAAAGAGGAAAAAATGGCTGAAAGCAAATTAGCACAAAATTTAAAAAGATTATTTTCTGGAACCGTTATTGTTCGCAATATTGGTGGCCGGAAATTAAAAGTTATAGACACCGACAATGTCCAATCCACCGTTAATCGGAATTTTATGGATAGATATACTCGGTTGTATTCATCTATGGGTGGAACAACAGGCCGTGCTATTCAGTTCTACCAAGCTGGACAGAGAATGGCATTATTCAAAGATTATGAACAAATGGATAGTGATGCTATCCTTTCTTCTGCACTGGATATTTATGCCGATGAATCCACAATGAAATCTGAATATGGTGATGTAATAGAAATTACAGCCGAAGATGAGGGTGTAAGGGAAACTTTACATAACTTGTATTATGACATCTTGAACGTGGAATTCAACTTGTGGCCATGAGTTAGAAATATGTGTAAATATGGTGATTTCTTCTTGCACTTGCAAATAGATGATAATTATGGTATATATAATGTTGTACCAATGTCAGCGTATGACGTGGTTCGACTTGAAGGATTAGACCCAGCCCGACCAAATGAAGTTAAATTTCAATTGGGTGAGGGTGAAACACGGCATGGAATTAAGGGGACAGACGAAACAGAAATGCTGGAAGATTACGAAGTAGCACACTTCAGATTACACTCGGATTCAAATTACTTGCCATACGGTAAGTCAATGATCGAAGGTGCCCGTAAGGTTTGGAAACAATTAACACTAATGGAAGACGCTATGTTAATTCACAGAATTATGCGTGCGCCGGAAAAACGTATTTTCAAATTGGATATTGGTAATATTGCCCCAAATGAGGTTGAACCATTTATGAAATCGGTTATTGCCAAAATGAAAAAGACTCCAGTAATGGATGAAACGACTGGTGAATATAACCTTAAATACAACATGCAAAATCTTACTGAAGACTTTTTCCTACCCGTACGTGGTGGAGATAGTGGAACTGAAATTGATACATTGGGTGGGTTGGAATACGATTCAACTGATGATATCGAATATTTGAAAAACAAAATGATGGCCGCGTTGAAAGTACCTCGGGCATTCTTGGGATATGATGAGGCTCTAAATAGTAAATCCACATTAGCCGCTGAAGATGTTCGTTTCGCTAAAACGATTGAACGAATTCAAAGGGTAATAGTAGATGTACTTATGAAAATCGGTGTGGTACACTTGTACGCACAGGGTCATAGAGATGAAAAAATGCTTAATT
>Ga0233431_1006171_pt1 | contig 10995 bp, 6 predicted proteins | sample SI_118_April2016_FD_179867 | JGI IMG/M metagenome (GOLD analysis project Ga0233431, IMG submission 179867) | Seawater microbial communities from Saanich Inlet, British Columbia, Canada - SI_118_April2016_200_MG | ecosystem: Environmental > Aquatic > Marine > Inlet | place: Canada: British...
AAAATTATCGGCTGGTGTAGCGGCCCTACTACGCCTTTTGATGGTAGGAACGCTAAAGGGCCTGCATGGTTTAATGCCAAATGCGGTTACCCTGTGATTGTGGCGTATCGCTATATAGGAACAGATCACCTATGATTTTTATATTATCCGGATAAATGCCGATGAAGATTTGTTTTTGGTATTTCAAGCGTTAAGTGATATATGTCCGGATAAAACTGAGTCAAACTTGTGGTTTTGCAATTTCAGATTAGAAAAATCGACCCGAATCTGAGCGAACTCTGATCAAGTGAGCCAGCTTCAAAACGTCCCACTTTGGCCAATCTCTGCGTTGGGCTCAAATTTCAATCCTCAAAATACTCAAGGTATTCTTCCGGTTGAAATATTCGCCCGCCTTGACCTTGACCAAACTGAAACGTTTTGAAATTGGCTCAAGTTATTAAATATCCGTTTTTTACCAATCTGACCTTCAAATTTTCAGGGAGCACATCATGGCAAACAATTCAAATGGGACCATCGTCAACACGGCCATCGGCAGCGAATCAATCGACAATAAGGGCGCTGCCTTGGCTGTCGCACACCTGGATGTAGCCAAATCATATCAAGGTGTCGATCTGCTTTTGCAAAAATCTATCCGCGACAAGGACCTAGAGGCTTGGGAAACCATAAAAGCCAAAATCAATTATACCTATCAAAATCTTGATGTCGCCCTGACCGCCCTTGAAAAAGAGACCGGTTTCTTAAAAACCATAAAAGCGCGCCTTACCAAGGGCCAAAAGATACTTTTCAAACCCAACCTGGTTGCCATCGAAAACATCAGCCCTTACAACTTCGGCCCGCTGCCGGCCAGCAACGCCAACACCGAGTGGGCCTTTGTGGCGGCGGTGATGCGCTGGTTTCACGACAAGGCCGGAATCAGTTATTACCAAATGAGCATTGGCGAGGCCGCCACCGCCATGGCGTGTGTGGCCGCTGACTACAGTCATATCAAAGATGGTGACAGGCCGGTAACCACCGAAGCTGCTATTGAAGGCAAGTCGGATGATTTTTACGGCGGCTGGGGCTTTTATTTTGTGCGCACCTACCTGGCCCAAGCATCTGATGCCGCCCTTGGCGACGATCCTATGCGCGGACTTGAAGAGAGCATGGCCGGAACCCATCTGCCGCCGGGAGAAGTTGACGACAAACTGATGGTTTATGATTTGAACCGCATCAGCGACGATCCTTCCAAAGGACGCGACATCCCGGTGCCCGACGGTGATAACTTCACCACCTTAACGCTGCACAAGGCAATTGTGGGAGGCGATCCCGCCGATGCAAAAGACCGTAAGCGTTACCCCGGTGCCATTCTCATCAACCTGCCCAGGCTCAAGGTTCACGCCCAAGCGCTTTTTACCAACGCCGTCAAAAACTTGGGCATAGGGCTCTATCCCATGGAAGTCTCCGATTCAAAAACGTGCGATTGGAAATATGCCACGCCGCAAAGCCCTGTACCTGGTATCAAGGCGGCCATTCCCCACCAGGTCTGGGTACCGGAAGTGGATCCGGCCACCTGTCTGCCTTTAAGGGATACCGAGGGTAATTATATCGTCAATAAAACCGGCGGACTGACTGCAACCATGCTGGAAATCATTAAAGCGGTCGAAAAGCAGGATATCTTCATGCTGCACATCGTGGATGGCATTGAGGCTATTAACCGTGATCACCAGGGAATCGGCCTGGGCATCAAGACCCCCGAAGGCCTTATGGTGGCCGGACTCGACCCGCTTGCTACAGATCTTTTATGCGCCCGCTACATGTTCAGCAACGTCGGTTTGGCCGAAGCCAAAGAGAGCGGTCTCGATGACGGACTGGGTGGAAGCTTTCCCCAGAAGGTGCCCGTGCCGCACTTTGACGGTACCGCCATTGTCACCCAAAAAGGATACGACAGCCCTATCAGCCGGGATGCCTGTTTCACTCAGGCCAAAAAAGCAGGACTTGGCAAACTCGCCTATTATGTTGTGGGTAAAGACGATATCAGTGGTTCTCCCTTGGCTTCTTTCATGGGCCGGCTCGGTTTTGTCAAGGACGACACATTTAGTGAGATTGTTACCAAAACACTTTTTTCCGATATTTATAAAATGCCCTGGGATTTGCAGAAAACCTATTTCGGTTACCTGGAGGCAGTCGATAAGCTGGAAAAAACATCTTTTAAAAACGAGTTTCTGGAGGCCTTTGATGAAACCGGCGATGGCCGGGTAACTTACGAAGAATACGGCAAAAAAGGAATTTACGGCCCCACCATGCTGCTGGGCGGTTTGCACATGACCACCAAGGCCGTGGCAGACGAATCCGAATCTTTCAGGACGCTTTTCACCATGTTTTCCACTTCGCTGAGATGCACCCGACCGGACTGGAATCCTGATCAGCATCACTTCAACCGCGAGCGCAATTTGGGTGCGGTGGCGGTGGTGGCCCAGATGATGTCGCAATACCCCAAGGAAATGAAAGATCCTTTTGCGCCCGGGCTTACCTGGGGCCAGGGTAAATGGCCAAGTTATTCGCTAGCCGCCAACACCTACGTCAACCAGACCCTGTATGGTTGGAAATATCCCTCTAAAATCGGGTTTGCCTGCCTGTACGGCAGCGCCGTAGCCTTTGCCGATTATACCCAGAACGACCGCAAATTATTTGGCAGCGTGCGGGGTGCGCCCGACCCCAACGGTGCCCAGGCTTATATTGAGGCAATCGCTAAAAATCAGGTTCAGCCTTTCGATTTTAGCTTCTATGTCCCTGAAGGATTCGGCGGCCACGGAAAAATTCCCAATGTCATTGAGACCTCAGACCCCGCGAAAATTCTGACGGCCGAGTTTGATCAGGGCAAAATAAAATGGCCCGATGCACGGCTGGCGGTACTCTAAGGTCATTAAAACAAACCGTTCACGGTATACAGTTTCCTGTTGACGGTTAAAACAGAAGGCCACCGAAAATTGGGTGGAAAACGCTTCAAGGGGTGCATTGTTCATTGAAAAAACCGTGAACCGGTAACCAACAACCGTAAACCGATTTCAAAAATGACTCAATTAGACAGGCGGGAGGAAAAAATTAGATGGATCTTGATCTCAAAGGCAAGAGCGTGTTGATTACCGGCGGGTCCATGGGGATTGGCCGGGCTTGTGCTGAAACCATGGCTGCCGAAGGCTGTACGCTGCATCTGGCAGCCCGCGGCGAAAAAGAACTGGCTCAAACCAAAGCGGCCATTGAAGCCAAATACAACCAGCTGGTCACAATCCAACCCTGCGACTTGAGTCAAGGCGATCAGGCTCGGACACTTTCTGAAACCTGTGCCGATATCGACATTCTGATTAACAACGCCGGCGCCGTCCCCCAGGGTGATCTGTGGCAAATCGATGAAGACCGCTGGCGCGAGGCTTGGGATCTGAAAGTATTCGGCTATATCAATCTTTGCCGCGCGGCCTATCCGCGCATGAAATCACGCGGTCACGGGGTGATCGTAAACGTGATCGGTGCCGCCGGTCAAAAGCCCAATATCGGCTATATTGCCGGCGGGGCCGGCAACGCGGCTTTGATGGCCTTTACCAAGGCCTTAGGGGCCAAGAGCCTGGCAGTGGGAATTCGGGTGGTGGCCATTAACCCCGGTTTGATCAAAACCAGACGGCTTGAGGTCTTAATGCGGTCTATGGCTGAAACCAAATTCAATGACCCCGAACGCTGGCAGGAACTTCTGCCTAAAAATCCGCCGCCCGGAGACCCGCAGGATATCGCCGACGCGGTCGCCTTTCTGGCTTCCAAAAAGGCCAAAAACATCACCGCCACGGTGGTGACCATAGACGGCGGTGCCACGGCCGCATGACCAGGCATTGACCGTTTTGTCTTTTGCTGTTATGAAAAAAAAGATTTTGGAATCCTTGGTCCCCTTTCTACAATTAACTTGTAGATGATCTAAAATATTTTTTCCATCTCAGGATGAGGATATTGCCATGTCTAAAAAACAAAAAACCCGTATTGTTTACGAGCCAACCGACGCCGACTATCAGGCTGTTTCTCCAAAGTTCAAAAAGAAGATCGTCAAAAGTGCCGGCGATGCCCCCGGAAAAGATGCCGATGCACAGTGCGCTGCTGATTGTGTTTGTAATGATTGCGACTGCGACTGTAGCTGCGGCAGTTGTGACTGTTTCTGTGACTGCGATTGTGTTGTTTGCAACTGCGATTGCCCGGCATGCGATTGTTTCTGCGACTGTGCCGCCTGCCAATGTGAGTGTGAGTCATGAATAGTACGCGCTAAAATGCCGCTTTTGGTCCCGTGCTCATATTTTCTTCTATCGCTGATTGGCGCAAATCTGGTTTACCCCGAGGTTGTTAGGCTTGCCGAAAAATATCCCGCTTTGCCGACAAACCCAAAACCGCTATTTCTAAATGAGAGCTCTATTGTCCGCTTTGTCGTTACATAAAAAAGGGTTGCATTCATTTTTTGTATGGTTACACCCGCCACCCATCAAAATACAACAGCCTGCGGAAACCAGATGCACAGAATCTCGTCTTACTTTTGATATAATTAAGGGAGAATTTATCAATGCTTTTTCGTTCACGATTTGCGCACTTTTATCAACGCGATGATCATGTGGCTATTTTTCATTCTCTAACCAGCCAACTCGTTTTTGGCAACCAGGCACTGCTCGACACATTTCTGACCATTCCATCCGTCGGGCATGAAAAGTACCGCAAAAAAACTTCGGTCATGTCCGCGGATGAAATGCGTATTTTTCAACAAAAAGGATTCCTCGTTGAAAATTCCTCCAAAGATGAAGAATTGCTGCAAAAAATGCGCCTTAAGGGAAAAACCCGCCACGGCCAGCGTCTGCATCTTATGTATTTGATTCCCACCACCAACTGCAACCTTGACTGCTCATACTGTTTCGTTGAAAGAAATCGACACTCGCCTGAAATGAGCGAAGCAAAGGCCCGCAAGGCGGTGCAATACTTTTTCCACCATTCCCGGAACGCTAAAGAGCGAAAAATTATTTTTTATGGTGGCGAGCCCCTTTTAAACCCGAAGGCAGTCCTCGCCGCCGCTGATGAAATGATCGACCTTGCCCATAAAGATAAATCACGCGGCAAGATTACCCTCAACCTGATCACCAATGGACAGCTTGTGACACCTGAACTTGCTGATCAACTGGCTGCCAGAAAAATATCTGTTTCCGTTTCAATGGACGGCCCCCGGCATATCCATGATGCCTGTCGTAAGACAACCGCTGGCAAGGCATCCCATTCAAAAGCGATGCAGGCAATAAAAATTCTGCGTAAGGCTGGTCACGACCCCTCTATTTCCTGCACGGTAACCGATCGGTCCTTAAAGCACTGGGACGAAATCGTCGAATTTATCATCACGAAACTGCAAGTCCGGGGCTTGGGTTTCAACCTTATAATTCCGGGTCCGCCTGAAAGGCCCTCGATGTCCTATGAGAACGGAATTAGGGCGACCGAATCTATCCTGGACGCTTTCAAGTCGTTCCGAAAAGAGGGCATATATGAAGACCGGGTGATGCGCCGGGTTAAGCCATTTTCTAAAAAAAGCTTCCATTATAAAGACTGTCTCGGTGTCGGTGGGCAAATTGCCGTCACGCCCGACGGCGACGTCGGGCCTTGCCAGGGTCTCATCGGACAAAAAGAATATTTTCCGCTAAATATCGAACGCGATTTTTTTTTACCCATTTATAAAAACCCTCTATTTCTAAAATGGACCGATCGATTTCCGCTCAACTTTGACGAATGCCTTGGCTGCCCGGCACTTTCGATTTGTGGCGGCGGCTGCCCGATAGCCTCTTTGCGGGAAAAGGGGAGCATCTGGGAGATAGACGAACGCATATGCTCCCAGGCTAAACCGATTCATGAATGGCTTGTCTGGGACCTGTTTATAAATACAAACAGGAAAAGAAATTCAGCCACGCATTAGACCTATTTACGATCCGCCTGGAAATCTGATGTCTGCCAAAGAAATCACCTAATCCAAATCCATGCGAACATCTTTACCACCATGTTGAAAGAATACTATATCAACAGTATCGACCATGAATGGAACTTGAAATAATTTAAGCGGCGACAACGATTGAACCGCAACCCTCCGCAACCCAATCAGATACCTGGGCGTTTTAGGACTTAATGTTAATCAGTACCATATTCGTCTTGACAGTGCGGCAGGCCTGGTGCTAGCTTTTTTTTTCGAGCGGTATTTTCGCTGTGACCACATCAAGTGGATTTTCATCTGAATTGAATCAGTATTATTTCTGCTCTGGACATTTATTTGGCATTTAAAATTTGACGTTTGGCATTTTTACCATAAGTCTGAATATTTTCTTCCACAAGCCCAAACTTTTATGAAAACACAAGATACACTTAACAAAACCCATCCGCCGTCTGGTCTGTCCTGGACCATGTGGAGTCTGGCGGCGGCCTTTTATCTGAGCGGCTTTTATCAGCGCGTGGCCCCGGCGGTTATTACGGACCACCTCATGGCCGATTTTAATATGGGCGCGGCCGCCCTGGGCAATCTTTCGGCGCTCTATTTTTACAGCTATGTCGCCATGCAGATTCCCACCGGAATTCTGGCCGATTCATGGGGTCCGCGCAAACTCCTTGCAGCAGGTGCCTTAATTTCTTCGCTGGGGGGCTTTCTTTTTGCTCTGGCCCCGGGTCTTTTTTTGGCTGGTTTAGGACGCCTTATGATCGGGGGTGCGGTCGGTGTGGCCTGGGTGGCCATGTTAAAAGTATCGGTTCATTGGTTTCCCCCGCAGCGCTTTGCCACCACAACCGGATTGGGTCTTTGTGCCGGTGTGGTGGGCGCTATTTCGGCCGGTGTTCCACTGCGTATCTTGGTGGATTCTTTCGGCTGGCGACCGGTAATGCTGGTCTCAGCCGCCATTGTGCTTATTTTGACCGTCGTTATCTGGATGGTCTTGCGTGACGATCCCAGCCAAAAAGGATATAAAAGCCACGCACCAGCTTCAGCATCAACGTCAAAATCCAATGTCGGGGTACTTCAAGGTTTAGTCCATGTTTTTAAGTACCGCAACACATGGTTGCTCACCATCGCGCCCAGCGGCATTGTTGGTCCTGTTTTGGCATTTGCCGGACTTTGGGGCGTTCCTTTTTTTACGACCCACTACGCCCTTGCTCCTGCAAAAAGCGCTGCTTTGACATCGACCCTGTTGGTGGCCTGGGCTCTGGGCGGACCGCTTTGCGGCGCCTTATCGGATCGCAGCGGATATCGCAAGCCTGTTTATCTAACTGGCAATATCATCGCCTGTGTCGGCTGGGGCGTCGTACTCTTTATTCCTCAACTTCCGGTCTGGTTGCTGGTGGTGCTGATGGCTGTCATCGGGCTTTCTTCCGGCGCCATTGTGATTGGCTTTGCATACGGTAAAGAATCGGTTCCGCCGTCATTGGCCGGCACCGTAACCGGGGTCATCAATATGGGGGTTATGCTGGGGCCGATGATTTTACAACCGCTCATGGGCTGGATTCTAGACCAAAACTGGCAAGGCGCCCTGGCCGACGGTATCCGCATTTATGATCTTAATGCATACCGGACCGCCTTTTTGGCCATGATGGGCTGGTCGATTCTGGCAGCCGTGATGCTTTCTTTTACCCGGGAAACAGGCTGCTGCCAGAGCGTTGAAGACTGAAAAAGGCAGGTTTCAGGGTAGAGTATCAGTAGTCAGAAGAATCTGGTTTGGAGCGATAAATAGAATTGCGTGTCATCAAACAAAAAAATCACATTTACTCATGCTGAGAGGTTGATCAAATGGCATTTCAAAATCAACGATTATGCGACCGCAAAAAAGGCGGGATCGGTCGTCGGGCGCTTTTTAAATGCATGGGGGCCACCGATGATGATCTTGACAACCGGCCCATGATCGGCATTGCCAACTCCTGGAACGAGCTTGTTCCCGGTCATGTAAATTTACGTCAAATCGCTGAGCATGTCCGCAAAGGGATTTTTCAAGCCGGCGGTACGGTGGCTGAGTTCGGCGTTATCGGCGCCTGCGACGGATTATCCAACGGCCATGCCGGCATGTACTATTCGCTGCCCTCGCGCGATATGATTGCCAGTAGTATCGAAATCATGGTGCAATCGCACCGCCTCGACGGGCTGGTGATGATCGGCTCCTGCGACAAAATCGTGCCGGGCATGATGATGGCGGCGGCCCGGCTCGATATCCCGGCCATCATCACCGTGGGCGGGCCCATGCTGGGCGGGGTCGTTTTCGACAATCGCAAATCTGATCTGACCTCTTTTTCCGAAGCCTTTGCCATGCAAAAAAGCGGCAAAATCACCGAAAAAGAATTGTTCCAGCTGGAAGATCTGGTAACACCGACCTGCGGCTCCTGCTCGTTTTACGGCACCGCCAACACCATGTGCTGCCTGGCCGAAGCCATCGGGTTGTCGCTGCCGGGCACAGCCACCATACCGGCGGTTTATGCCGAGCGTTTGCGGGCCTCGGTGGATGCCGGCAAAGCCATTGTGGAATTGACGAAAAACGAAATCAACGCCCGCCAAATCGTTTCCGTCGAATCCCTCAAAAACGCAGCCCGGGTGCTGATGGCCACCGGCGGCTCCACCAACGGAGTTTTGCATTTGATCGCGGTTGCCTCTGAGTTGGGCATCAAGGCAGAAGCAATGATGGGTATCCTGGAAGAGGTCAGCGAGGATACGCCCCACATCGCCAAGATCAACCCGGCCTCTGAGTACAATATGGAGGATCTGTATCATTCCGGCGGCATCCCCCAGGTGATGAAAGAAATTTCGGCCCTGTTAAATCTGGATTGTCTGACGGTAAGCGGCAAAACGGTTGCCCAAAATCTGGAAAATCACAATTCACCCCATAAACCCGACCGCAAAGTGCTCAAAACCATGGACGCGCCTTTCAACAGTTCCAAGGGCCTGGCGGTTTTAAGAGGCAATCTGGCACCTGATACAGCCATCACCAAACCGGCGGCCATCGCCCCTGAGATTCGGACTTTTACCGGAACAGCCAAAACCTTCGATAATGAGCAGGACGCCAGCAAGGCCGTTTTGGGGGGTGAAATTGTTGACGGTGACGTGGTGGTTATCCGTTATGAAGGCCCCAGGGGCGGGCCGGGCATGCGTGAAATGGCCCGGGTCATGAAGTACATGTACGGCGTCGGTCTGGCCAAAACCGCAGCCCTTGTGACTGATGGCCGGTTTTCCGGTACCAACAACGGCTGTTTTGTGGGTCATGTCTCACCCGAGGCCGCCCGGGGCGGCCCTATCGCCATTGTTCAAGACGGCGATAAAATCACCATCGATATCCCTAACAGCACACTTACACTGCATCTGTCCGATGAAGAGATTGCCAAACGGTTTGAAAGCTGGCAGAAGCCGGCCCGCAAGCACACCTCGGGATTTTTGAGCATCTACGAACATCTGGCCGAATCGGCCGACAAGGGCGGAGTCATGCGGGCGCCTACGGTTTCGCTTTAGCCTTCGGTCTACGCCTGAGGGCTACGCCCCGACAAGTGCCAGGAACCAAAAGCTACCACTTGTGAATGGACACGGATTGTTTTCTTGAAAAGCGGTATCTTTTGGCCCATAGACTGCGTTTCTCACTTTTTTAAGATAGGTTCTATCTGTTTGCCCAGTTCGGCTTTCACTGCAAGGCCTATATTCTCTAATGTGTATGGCTTCTTGACATATGTCCCGGCGCCAAGCCGCTGCGCTTCTTTTATACGGTCGGTTTCAGAATACCCACTTGCAATAATGGCTTTTTGCCTTGGGTGAATACTGATAATTTTTTTGTATGTATCGAGTCCGTCAATCCCGGGGTCCATAATCATGTCAAGAATCACCAGATCTACTGATTTATCTTTTAAATATTGAACCGCTTCTTCACCGCTTGAAACTGTTGAAACTGAATAATCCAGCCTTTTCAGCATGCTGGATGAAATATCCCTTTGAGTTTTTGAATCATCTACAATTAGTATTGACTCCTTATTGCCGCTATAGCTTTTCAAGTGGATTGAGGCAGCATCCACTTTCTCCTCCCTGGTTACAGGGAAATAAAGTTTAAATGTAGTTCCTTTACCCAACACACTCTCAACATTAACATAACCATTATGATCTTTCACCGTCCCCCAGACAACGGCCATACCAAGGCCGGTCCCGCTTTTGCCCATCTCCTTTGTCGTGTAAAAGGGTTCAAAAACCCTATCGATATCTTTGGGGGAGATTCCGGTACCGGAATCAGAGACGGTAAGAACCGTATAATCGCCTTCATCAACATCATCATAGCCGATAATGGGTCTATCAATATATTTATTTTCCGTAGATATGTATAACCTGCCTCCCGCAGGCATGGCTTCCGTCGCATTTGAAACAAGATTCATGATGGTTTTGGTCAGATGAACCTTGGACCCCGACATATTTAACAGATTTACATCAAGATCAACGTCCAGCTCAAATGTCGTATTGAATGATTTTAGTGAACGAAACTCCGGCGATTCCAAATAATCACGTACACACTCGTTTAAATTGACAACATCTTTGACGGTAACGCCTCTGCGGGCCAACGTCAGTAGATCTTGTACAATCTCGGCGGCTCTTTTCCCGGAATTCTGGATCGTCTCAATTGGCTCCCGTAAAGGACTGTCCGCATCGAGATCCAGTAGAATCAATTCCGGGTAGCTGACGATACCTGATAAAATATTATTCAGGTCATGGGCGACACCGCCGGCAAGGGTCCCGACAGCCTCCATCTTTAGTGCGCGTTGAAGTTGGGCTTCCAGCATTTTTTTTTCGTTGGCGGCCGCTTCGCTTTCGGTGACATCCAGGATTACACCGTCAATACATTGAGGCTCTCCACTTGAACCGTATATGGGCCTGCCGCGTTCAAGGAAGTATTTAATCCGACCTTTTTTATGTTTTATTCTGTACTCAATTTCAAAAAGGCTCTTTTCCGAAATTGCATTTTCTATTTT
>Ga0233431_1006172_pt1 | contig 10991 bp, 10 predicted proteins | sample SI_118_April2016_FD_179867 | JGI IMG/M metagenome (GOLD analysis project Ga0233431, IMG submission 179867) | Seawater microbial communities from Saanich Inlet, British Columbia, Canada - SI_118_April2016_200_MG | ecosystem: Environmental > Aquatic > Marine > Inlet | place: Canada: British...
CTTTCGCAAAGAACTCTCGCTTGTGATGCTCGGTCAGGCACTTGGCTCAATGAGCTTTGATACTGTTCTGACCTCGGTGCAGATGATCACCTTCACCGTTTTTGTGATGTTCTATATCCCCTGTTTGGCAACGCTCAGTGCGCTTCGGCGTGAACTGGGCACAAAAGATATGCTCACTATCACAGGATTGACGGTGGTGATCGCAATGGTCACCGCACTACTTGCGCGTGGCGTAGCCATGATGTTTTTTTAAAAAAAAAGGCCGCGCAACAGTTAAGGTGCGCGGCCTTTTTTATGAAAGTGATAGAGTGCTTCTTATTGCAATATTTCCATCACAGCCGTAGCCATCAAAGCTGCGGCGCGAGGTAATGCAGCCTCATCAAAATCAAATTTGGGGTGATGATGATCGTAATCCAGACCTTTTTCGGCATTTGTTGAACCCACAAAGAAATAACAGCCAGGCACCTTTTCCATCACAAAAGCCATATCTTCTGCCCCCATTGTCAGATAATTCTCTGTATCGATTTCGGTTTCAGGATAGAGCTTATTTGCAGCCTTTTGCACGTTTTCTGTTATTTTTGCATCATTGATGACTGCTGGGGAAATCCGCTTTAGCTCCACATCTACGCTACAACCCATTGCTTTTGCTGTATTTTTTACAACCTCATCAAAGCGTTGAACGACGATTTCTCGGACTTCTGGCTCAAAAGTACGGATCGTACCTGTCATCTCAACTTTTGGTGGGATAACATTGAACGCCTCGCCCCCCTGTATACTTGCTACCGTTAAAACAGCCGGTTTCAGCGGATCAACATTTCTTGCTACTATGCTTTGTAGGGAACTCACGATCTCAGCCGCAGCCAAAATTGGGTCGACGGATGCTTGGGGCATCGCCCCGTGGCCTCCCTTTCCATGGACCGTGATCTTGAAATATTCTGCGCCAGCCATAACGGGGCCCATACCAATGCCCAGCCAACCGAAAGGCCTGCTGTTCCATAAATGTAAGGCTAGGGCGTAATCCACTTTGGGATTTTCTAAAATACCTTCGTGCATCATTTGTTCTGCGCCCCCTCTTCCCAATTCATTTATTACACCTTCTTCTGCGGGTTGAAAGACAAATTTCACAGTTCCAGCTAAATCATCGCGAACTTCATTTAGCATTTTGGCAACAGTTAATCCCACCGCAACATGACCATCGTGTCCGCAGGCGTGCATTTTGCCGGGCGTTTGTGATGCATATTCTGCATTCGTTTCTTCGGTGATAGGAAGAGCATCCATATCAAAGCGTAGGAGCAAAACGGGACCAGGTTTTCCGCCTTCGAGCAATGCGACGACGCCAGTCTTAGCGATGCCGGTTGTTGTTTCAAGGTCAAGAGCGCGCAATTCTTTGGCTACTATGCTAGCCGTGCGGACTTCTTCAAATCCCAACTCGGGGTGCATGTGGAAATCGCGTCTTAGGTTTTTCGTATAAGCAAAAAGGTTTTCGGCTTTTGAAAGAAAGTCGGTCATTTTTTTCTCCTTTTATAAAAACTTCCGAAGTTTTCAAAACTTCGGAAGTCTATGTGATTGTCTTATTGTCTCCACCGTATAACGCGGAAGTGTTCTTCATAGCGTGGATTTTCTTCGGAACTATCTTTGACTGCGCCACGTTTGTGCATTCTTTCAATCAGAGCTTCGGGGTCACTGATTTGGCTTTTATGCTCCAGAATTGCTTGAATTTTAGTCTCCCATGTAGCTGTGACATCCACAACTGTGTTGGCTTGATTCGTGACGGATATCCAAACTTCATCGGGGCGGTGGGGGGCATATCCTTCTTCGAGGAGTTCTGGGAAGAAGAGATGACTACCTGCGGCTGGAAAAACTGCATCTAAAACGACTTGCCCAGCAGCACGATGATCGGGGTGATTAATGGGATAGCTTTCACTTGGGTAGAGATTGGTCGGGTCACAAGTGACAAGAATATCAGGCGCAAATTGGCGGATAGCGCGTGTCACCATGCGTCGCGTCTCCATATCGGGAACAAGATAACCATCCGGGCGATCCAGAAAATGTACTTCTTTCACGCCGATGATCTTCGCTGCACTTTCCTGTTCTTTGTGCCGACGCTGACAGAGGTCATCCCCAGAAAGATCGGTGTTGACATCGCCTTTGTCGCCACAGGTGAGCAGGCAGTAAGTAATCTCGTGTCCGGCTTTTGCCCAGCGCGCGAGCGTTGCGCCACAAAAGAATTCCGGGTCATCTGGGTGCGCAAGGATAACAAGGATTTTTTGTGGGCTCTCCCAGTTATCCGGATTGAGCTTCAACATTTTCTTTGGTGCTTTCGTGTTTGCCGCAGTTGCAATTCTCACCACAGGGTTCTGCGGCTTTACGGCGCAAGGCTTCGCGCTCATCCCAGGGTTCGATTTCGTCACGATGGAAGGAGTGTCGTGCCCCACGTGCCTCGTCGTCTAATTGAACGACGACGGTTTCGGTGAGCGGATTTAGATCTATGACTCTGCCTTCGCCCTTTGGGGTGATGACGCGTTTTTTGCGTTTAGGGAGCGTTTTGCGTGCTGCTGCATAAGCTTCATATTCGTAGATGAGGCAACAGCGCAATCTGCCGCACATGCCTGTAATTTCGGAAGGCGCAAGCGAGATGCCTTGTGCTTTGGCCATTTTGATGGAGATAGGGCTAAAGTCGGTCAGGAACATTGTGCAACAACGTTTTTCTTGCCCACAAGCACCTAAGCCGCCAAGGATTTTAGCGACATCACGTGGCCCAATTTGGCGCATTTCAACCTGTGTCTGACCATATTTGTTTTGCATGGCGTTACGCAATTTGTTCAGGTTAATCTTTTTGTCGCCTTCATGGCTGTAGAGGTAGGTTAAGCGTGAACCGTTGTAGTTATATTCAGCTTTGATGATTTTTGCGTTGGGGAGTTTCATCTTGCTGGCAATTTCGCGGCAGTCAATGAGCGCTTCTGTCTCTTTCTCTTTCCAGGTTTGGGCAAGAAGCAAATCTCGAGGGGTCGCGCGACGGAGGACTTTTTTCCACCCACCGGCAATGTTTGCAGGGGGCTCTTCAAGTTTCTCAGCGACCTCGCCAAGATGATCTCCGCGAGCAGTGTCTACGATAACGTGTTCGCCCAGTTGAATTTCTGGTACGTCAATAGCGTTAAAATGATAAATTTTACCAATGGAGGTAAAACGGATACCAATAATTTGTGTTTGCATGGGCGTTATTATACCGTTAAGCAGAAAAGAGAGAAAATTAATATGGATTTCTTTTTTCTCTTGAAGCATAATTATTTCTGGCTATTTTTCTTAGGTTTTCAATCGCACTCTCTAAAGAACCTTCTTCTTTATCTAGCCAAGTTGGAGGGTTTTCAGGGTTTACAGAGATGAGATTTTCTTTTATATGGATTGATAAATTTCCACGCTCAAATACCCAGGCATGTGCACTATAAGGAGAGATACCAAAACAGAGCAGATAATCGTAATCGTCTTTTAGGATATCCTTGAATTCGTATTTTTCATCTGTGAAAAGTGTCGAGAATCTGAACGAAATATTTTGCCCGTTCAATTCAAGGTTTTTTTCTTGTTTTAACATTACCCCTTCACTCTCAAGCCACGAAAGAATTAATTCTTTTCCAACTTTTTCTTTTTGATAGGGTGTAAAGTAGCGCAGCCATTCAAAAGGGCTGTTTTCCCAGGATTTATCTCTTGCTTTGGATTCGTTTTCGAGCATGCTCGCAGTTGCTGCAAGCTTTCTGAAATTTTCGCTTAGCTCTGGCGTATCAATTTTGCTCTCGATTTTTTTTAAAATATATTGATTTTCTTCTTTCTGAAATCGTTCAGGATTAAAATTTTTCCATTCAATATCTTTCGCGCCAGAAAAGCGTTTTGCCATTACTTCAAGAGCTTCTTGATTGCTGTCTATAAGAATGAAATTTCTTTTCATCTTCAAACAGGCTTCGCCCATTGAACCGCTCCCTGCAAAAAAATCAAGTACAGTGCTGTCGGGATGAGATGATGCTCTAAGAATGCGTTCCAGTAATTTTGTGGGTTTTTGTGTGGGATAACCAACCCGTTCTTTGCTGTTGGTGGGAACAATCGTTTGCCACCAAGTGTCCGTCGGCTTTCTGCCTACATAAGAATAAAACCAGGTATCTGTTGGCAATTTCCCTTTTTTTGCTTTTTCTTTTCCCACAAGCCCCGGGGCCATATAGGGTTCTCTATCAATATCGGCTGTATTAAAAATATAGTTCTTCGGATTTTTTACATAAAAGAATATCGTGTCGTGCTTGGCGGGCCACTTTGATTTTGAGCGTCCCCCAAAGTCATAGGCCCATATAATTTCATTCAAATAGCTTTTTCGTCCAAAAACACTGTCTAATAAAATTTTACAATAATGAGCTTCGCGATAGTCAATATGAAAATATAAAGATCCGTGAGGCTTTAATAAGCGATGTGCCTCTTCCAATCTTGGTCTCAGAAAAGATTCTAGAAAATAAATACTCGCTTCAGGAGCTAGATCCTGATAGGCTGCATTTCGCGAAAACCCTTCTGTATCTTCGCCTGAAAAGCTGTCTTTATACGCTTTTGTCCCAAGCGTTATGGTTTCATATTTTTTCCCCTGAAAACCGACACGGTCACCATCTTCTGATTGAAGCGTTTTTACTTGCGTCAGTTTTTGAACTTTCCCCGTGTTGAAAGGAGGATCAATATAAATGAGATCAATAGACTCGCTGGGGAGTGATTGCAGGGTGGGTAGATTGTCGCCAAAAAAAATCTGATTCATTGGATGTTTTCTCTAAAAAAATTGAGATAAAGGAGAATCGTACTTGCTCTTAGCTTACTCCCCTTTAATGAGCTTATGCTCGTAGAAGGGTTAATTCCGTCAAAAAAAAGAGACGACCCTAAAATCGTCTCTAAAGATCCAGTCGGTACCCCACTCCGCGAATGGTTCGCAGGAGCTTGGGTTTGGTTGGGTCTGGTTCTATGGCCTTACGCAGCCAGGAAATATGAACATCAAGAGTTCGCGTATCACCAGTATATTCGGTTTCCCAGACTTTCTTAAAAAGCTCTTCGCGCTCAACTACCTCACCAGGAGCTTCCATCAATGCTTTCAAGAGCACCATCAGGCGTGGCGTCAAACGAGTATTCTGTCCCAAACAACGGACACGTTTTCGGTCGAGATCAAGACGAATTGCACCAACGTGCAAAATATTATTCCCATCGCTGGGAAGCAAGGGCATAATTCGATTTGTCAGTTTTAAAATTGTAAAGGGGTGGTAGAGGACAAGACTTGCGACATCGTCACTGATCTCTTTCTCAGGGTCTACAATGAGAATAATGGGGAGGTCTTCATCTTGCTCTTGTATCTTTTTACAGATGCGAATACCGCTGCTGCGCATAGAAGCTGCATTGACAACCAAAATATCAGGATCTATATCTTCAAGATTATCTGTCGCTTCTTTCCCGCTTTTGACAGCACGCACATCAAATCCCTTTTTTTGTAGAGGGATAGTAAAAGAAGGAAAATCAGCATGTTTTCCTTCTATTATCAAAACTGTAGCGTCAATTTTCTTTGTGCGTGACATCTTATCGTATCCAAAAAAGGGGATTTGCCCCTGTGCAAATAAGCAATTAATTTAAGGTTTGCACATTATACCCCAAATCTTAAAAAAACTAGTCAGTTCTATAGTCCTAATTCTTTAACATTCGCCTTCTTGCCAAAAAGAAATCGCACCGTTATAATCACGCCGTTATTCGGGATGTGGCGCAGCCCGGCCAGCGCGCGCCGTTCGGGTCGGCGAGGTCGTGGGTTCAAATCCCACCATCCCGACTGAATTTCCGCTGATCTGTATAGATCGGCGGTTTTTCTTTGAGGGGAAAGCACATATTTTTTATAATTAATCCGTGCTAAAAAGAACTAGTAAACCTTTCTCTGATATAATTTGTGTCTAAATAAAAGCACGGAAATTCTAATCTTTTATCCTTTTTTAACTTTTTAATTATACTGAAAGTTTCGAAAATTGGGATAGAAAAGAGGCTAATATGCAAAAAAACATCACAATTGAAGAAATCGACGAAGTCGTTGCTAAAATCCTTTCTAGAGTAGAGACCAAGCCGCGAGTAGGGATGATTTTAGGCTCTGGTTTAAGTGACTTTGCAGAAAGTGTAGAAAATGCGGTCTCAATCCCCTTTGGTGATTTACCCCATTGGCCTATTTCAACCGTAAAGGGTCATGCCGGTCGTTTGGTAATAGGGCAAATTGAAGGGCAGGACGTTTTTGTCTTGCAAGGCCGTATCCATTTTTACGAAGGATACACGATGGCGCAAGTTACTTTGCCTGTGCGTGTTATGCAGCGACTGGGTGTAGAAATTATGATCGTAACCAATGCCGCTGGCGGTATTGCAGACGAACATCAGCCTGGCGATGTTATGCTCATCACCGATCATATCAATTTCCCTGGCTTGATTGGGAACAGTCCTCTTCATGGTCCTAATCTCGATGAATTTGGGCCTCGTTTCCCTGACATGACTCAAGCCTATGATCCCGAATTACTCGATTTAGCACGAAAAACAGCCAAAGACGAAGGTGTTCCTGTCCACGAAGGTGTCTACATGGGCTTAAGTGGTCCTTCCTTTGAAACACCCGCTGAGTTACGTTTTCTTAAGATGATCGGCGCAGATACTGTTGGTATGTCGACTGTTACTGAAGTCTCCGTCGCGCGCCATGGCGGCACACGTGTTTTGGGGCTTTCTGGTATTAGCAACAAAGCTCACACAGAGCTTTCCTTTGTTGCAAGCCATGAAGATGTCCTTGAAGCAGGGAAGCAAATCGTGCCTAAGATGGAAACCATTATTCGTGGAGTCTTGCGTGCCATTTAACGCGTAAATTTATGCAACCAATTTACGCTTTTCTTTCGATCTACGAAGGATTGATTTACTTCATTCTGATCATTGGCGGGGTTTTCCTTGGGCGCTGGCTTTTTCGTTCGTGGAATGCATGGCGCAGTGCAATTTTCGGATTGGAACGTCAGATCTCGCAACGACGCTTTGCTCGCGCTATCGCGGTGAACGCGTTTTGGATTGCTCTCTTTTTAGGAGAGTTGGTCTTCGCTTCTTTTATTGTGCCTTCGATGCCTGCTTCAGCATTTATCCCGACTCCAACAGTAGATTTGCTCGTTACACCTACCGGCACTATATCTGCAGAGATGGCGTCGACGATAGCTGCACGTCCTCTTCCGGAATCAGAAGATTTTAGTGAGGGTTGCATCCCAAGTCAGCTGATTATCGACTCGCCAGTGCCAGGAGAGAATCTGAGCGGTATTGTAGATTTGGTAGGAACAGTTGATATCCCTAAATTTGGCTTTTATAAATTTGAAGTTTCACCGGTAGGAGAAGAGAGTTGGTCAACAGTCTATGCTGGCAGAGATGTTATCCGCGATGATGTTTTAGGCCGACTGGATACAGGCGAGCTTATACCTGGAGACTATCAGCTTCGGTTGGTGTTGACTGACAATTTGGGAGAGGCTCTTGTGCCTTGTGTGGTTCAAATTCGTGTTATTGGTCAAGAAGAATGAGTGTAAACATTAAAGTTAGAGCAGCCCTTTCAGCGGACATCATAGTCTTGGTCGGTTTAGACCATACTTGTGAGAGTAATTATGTTTGGCAATTAGATTTGCGCAAAGAAGACGGTGAAGTGAGCATCGCCTTGCGCGAGGTTCGTTTACCACGTTCTGTGCGGGTTAGGTATCCGCGTGACCACTTTTCGTTGGCAGACGAGTGGAAGAAGAATTCACGTACCTTTGTCGCTGTCAGTGAGGGGATGCCTTTGGGGTATATCCGCTTTTTGGAGCAAGGTACAGCGGAATCTATTTGGGTGCTCGATCTTGTCGTTTTAACGGAAGCACGTAAAAAAGGCGTAGCGGCTCGATTGATCCAATTTGTAGAGCACTGGGCTCTTGAGAGAAAATACAGTCAGCTTTTTATTGAGATGTCATCCAAAAATCATCCGGCAATTTCTTTTGCAAAAAAAATGGGATTTGAATTTAGCGGCTATAATGAGCATTATTATGCAACAAAAGATGTTGCCTTGTTTTTTGGAAAGCTCTTGAAAGAATTTTAACGAAAGTGCGACTTTAGAGGCACTTAATGATTAATGGTTGGACGGTTAATTTAAATTTATTGGCGGGAATGCGCGTAATCAACGAGATTTTAACGGCAGGGGTGGCAATAACAGCTTTCTCGTTATTTCTTTATGCTTTAACCTTTAATTTACGAAACAGAGTAGCGCGCTCTTTTGCGCTGATCTTGCTTTGCGTGGTGGTTGTTTTTACTGCTGAGTCGATGCAAAATGATACTGTGCCAAATTGGGGATTGGAGCTTTTGTTGCGTTTGCAGTGGTTTGGAATCGTTTTTCTTCCTGCCACCTATTTGCATCTTTCTGATGCGTTGCTTGTTACGGCGGGAATGCCATCGCGCGGACGCAGGAGACAGGCTATTCGGTTGATATACCTTGTTTCTGCTATTTTTTTGCTTTTATTGAGCTATGGTTATTTATTAGGCGATTTTGTTGCACAAGGGCAGCCGGCCCCTCATTTGGAACGCACTTTTTGGACAGAGGTTTTTAGTCTTTATTATTTAGTAGTGATGATTTGGGCGTGGGTGAACTTCATTCGTGCTTTTCGGCAAATGCTTACTCGTTCAGGTCGCCGCCGTATGTTGTATTTGATGGCGGGAGCAACAGCACCAGCCTTAGGCTCTTACCCTTACCTGATGTATGGTTCTTCATTTGCCTCGGAGCACCTTTTTCTTTTTTGGAGTTCGGTCTTGGCGATCAATCTTTTAGTTGGAGGATTGGTTGTGGTGATGGCTTACGCCGTTGCGTTTTTTGGTGTTTCATGGCCCGACCGTCTTGTGAAAAGCCGCCTTTTTAAATGGATTTTACGTGGGCCTGTAACAGCCTCGATAACTTTGGGGTTTATGACACTTGTACGGCGTGGAGGTGAGCTATACGCAGGAGAGATTTACTCTGCTTTTGTCCCTTTGACGATGATTTTGAGTGTTCTGTTAATGGAGCATACGATCACAATTCTTGCTCCTTTGTGGGAAAGAAATCTCTTTTTTGGAGGAGATAAAGAAGAATTGCTGCTTTTGCAAAATATAGAAGAGCGCCTGTTAACGCGTAATGACTTGCAGCAATTTTTGGAAGCTGTTTTAGCTGCAGTGCGCGATCATTTGCAATCCCCTTCTGCATTCATCGCAGCCTTGGATGGAAATGATTTAGCTCTAGTCTCGATGGCGGGGAGCAAAAATATGCTTCCTGAAGAGAATTTCCCTGAGGTCTTACGCGTACCAGAAATAGAAAAGGGAGAACTGCGTCAGGAATTTACCTGGGGAGATTTTTGGATATTGCCCTTGCGTGAGCGCAATGGGGAATTTGATAGAGACGAAGTTCCGCCTTTGTTGGGTATTTTGGGTGTTGCTCACCAATCTTTTGAGAAAATCGACGATGATCAAAGAGAGGCGTTGTGGCTTTTGGCAGATAGAGCTACTCTGGCTTTGGAAGATCGCCAGTTACAGCAGGTTGTTTTTCAATCCCTGCAAAATTTGCAACCCCAGGCAGAAGCCTTGCAGCACTGGCGCGCTTCTGGTCGCTACGATTCTAAGGCAAGCATGTTGTCTACCTCGCTCCCGCCCGAAGTGGATTTGGTAAATTGGGTTAAAGATGCCTTGAGTCATTATTGGGGAGGTCCAAAGTTGAGTGGGAGTCCGCTTATGGATTTGGATGTCGTGCGTCAGGAGCGCACAGAACATGATGGAAATGCCACTAATGCTCTTAGGGCAATTTTACGTAGAGGTGTAGAGAATATCCGCCCGGAGGGTAAACGTGGTTTTACTGGAGAATGGGTACTCTATAATATTCTTGAGATGAAGTTTATTGAAGGGCATAAAGTGCGCGAAGTTGCTGCTCGTTTGGCGATGTCAGAAGCAGACTTGTACCGAAAGCAGCGTGTTGCTGTAGAGGCAGTAGCAAAGATGGTTTTGCAGATGGAAGCAGAAGCAAAAGAAGATAGATAGATAAAGGGAATAATGGTGAGGGCAATGATGAAAAAGAATGAAGAAGGCTGGTGGGCCTCCGTTTTAGCGGATGAGAGCTATTTCGAGGAAGCAGTCTCAAAAAATGATGGTGAAAAGGCTCTTGCTCATGATTGGGAGAAAGCCAAAAAACTTTATGAAGAGGATGCTATTATTTCATTAGAAGTTATAGCGCATAATCATGGTGGTCTTTTGGTTGCGGGCGAGGGACTAAAAGGATTTGTTCCACATTCTCATTTACTAAAATCGAATAATAATGATGAGACAAAAAAAGAAGGTAGCCTGGCTTTGTATCATGGGAAGACGTTAAAGCTCAAATTGATCGAGTGTACACCTGAAGAAGATAGAGCCGTTTTCTCGGAGCGTGCGGCACAGGTCGGAGCGGGGCAGCGCCGGGAATTATTTAATGCGCTAAAGCAGGGTGAAGTTATTGGTGGAGAAGTTACCAATATTACGGATTTCGGTGTTTTTGTGGATATTGGTGGCGTCGAAGGGCTTGTTCACATCTCCGAACTCTCTTGGGGACGAGTTGGGCACCCTAGTCAGATAGTCCAAATGAATCAAAAAATTCAGGTGCAAATTCTAAGCCTTTCTCCAGAGCGATGTCGAGTCGCGCTTAGTCTGAAACGTCTCTATGACAATCCATGGGAGAATATCCACAAGAAATATCAACAGGAGCAAGTCGTCCCTGCAAAAGTTACGGCTATTGTTTCTTTCGGTGTTTTTGCGCGTCTCGAAGAAGGCATAGAAGGATTAATTCACAGTTCTGAGATTCCGCCTTCTGAACGCGCTTTTCTTCAAAATGAAGCAAAAATTGATGTGCGTATCCTGGAAATAGACGCAAAAAAACAACGCATGGGGCTTAGCTTGGTGCTTGAAGGAAAAAATGGCTAAAAAATCTC
>Ga0233431_1006178_pt1 | contig 10983 bp, 8 predicted proteins | sample SI_118_April2016_FD_179867 | JGI IMG/M metagenome (GOLD analysis project Ga0233431, IMG submission 179867) | Seawater microbial communities from Saanich Inlet, British Columbia, Canada - SI_118_April2016_200_MG | ecosystem: Environmental > Aquatic > Marine > Inlet | place: Canada: British...
TCTCCCAGAACCTTAGTTCCTTACTTATTTCCTCACACATATCTGGGTCTGAGAAAAATAGTTCAGTAAGCGTCATGCGTGAAAGGGTATCAAATGAATCGATCTTAGAATCGGCGGCCACAAAGAACGTTACCTGCACAAAAAGGTTTTTAGTTTCTGATCCAAATCCATCGTCTTCAAGCTTTGGATAAACATTAACCTCGCAGAAAACATCCTTGAACCTGCCGTCAGTTAATCGCGGCATTTCATTCTTTAGGTCAACGACTATTTGCGTGTCTACGAGACGTTTTATTTCTTGGGAGAGAATGCTAAAGGTCGGATCATTTTCTCCTCCTTCTTCACCACCACCACGTTCGTCAATAACAGCCTTCAACTCATCGGGATTCTCCTCAGAGCTAGCTCGAGAATTTAGAAGAGAAAAATCTTCAGAGCTAGCCCGAGAATTTAGAAGAGAAAAATAAAAATCGGAAAAACGTCTTATGCCACAGAAAAGGTCTTTTTCGTCATCAGAAGCACTCAGGATACCTTCATCGTAATAGCCATCTTCATACCTTTGAAAAACCATTTCATCAAACTCAGGATGTGGCCCAACAACGGAAAAATCAATTCCCATAGATTCGTTTAATTTCAAAAAATTGTAGTCCCAATCATCATTCCCCTGCGTTAAAAAGATACAAGTTACAGAGCTAAACTTGAAATAAATTTTTTCTAACTCGAATGAACCGTCAAAAATATCTAAAACCGCAATTAGTTTGATATTTTCTCCATCTTTAAGAGGCAAAAAGACTTGATCGCCTTCATCAAATCTCGCCTCAACAGCAGCCTGCTGGAATTTCTCAAAAAGAGCTTTTACCGCGTCCAATGCTTGTTCTAAAGCATCAGATTTTTCCGAATCATTTTCGAATATATCATCTAAATAATATTCTACTTCCTCAGGCTGCTCAAACATAAATAGATATTTATGTCCTGAAAATTCTTCTAATCTCTTCCCCACAACGATTTTCTCGTCTGGTTTGATGCTTGGAACTCCAATAGCCCGTAAGCTGGCCAGCGTTGTCCTGTTGTCAGCTGGAGCCAAAGCCAGAGCAACCACAACAATTCCTAAATTCTCCTTGAGGGCCGCAATTACGTTCCCCACTTTCATGTTTCCACGGATGGTAAGTTCAGCCGCTTTCGGGCCATCAAAATCATCCGTACGGAGGCTCGCCAGGCGCGTCTTGGGATCGGCGGGATTACCCTTGTCCACAACCTTCGCCGAAACCCAGAAGGCGTCCTCGAATGCTTCTTCAAATTTTTCCACGCTCATGCGGCCACTCGCCGACAATTCCCCCTTGGGCGGGTTGCGCCGACCGCGATCCAGGCGAAGGCTGGCTAGCGTCACGTCGGAGGGTGCGGGTTCCGTCCGGTAGATCTCCAGCTGAAGGCCGAAGGCTTCCTCGAACCGCTTCTTGGCGTTGCCAACCTGCATGTTGCCAGCAGCCTCGAAAACCCCTTCCTTGTCGCCCGAAAAGTCCTTCGAACGAAGAGACGACAACCTTGCAGAATCCACCGCCGGTTTGCCGTCCTTGAGCACGTCGCACAACATTTCGAACGTCTTGAAAAACTCCCGCTCAAAGTTCTCGACTGTGGTTTTCCCGCTAAATTTGGCCATCTTTTCCTCTCGTTTTTACCTGTTGGGTAGTTCGATCCAGCGACCGACCATCAAACACGAACTCAAAAGGCGTAGCGGAATCGAACCGGTGATCGGCCACATGAAAGACGACGGACACCTGGGCCGCTGCTTCCTCAAAGGCTCCGGAGGCGACGCCGTCAACGCCATCCTCGCTGCCACCGGCCACAATCTCCACCTCCTTGCAAGGTGGCTTTTATTGTTTCTTGTCTGGATCAGCCAAAAACGCCGCCAAAACCTGAAGGAGCAGAAGTCCAATTTTGCCTGATGGGTTTTTCACGGGCGACTATTTAAGAAAACCAACAAAAGTTTTCCTGTCTTCTATGATTCCTGCCTCTTGCAAAGTATCGTTGATCGCGTCCAACAAACCTATGTCCTGAGGGGTTGCTTCTTCATTTAAATATCTTCGCAATGACATAAAAAAAGTCAGTTCTCCAAGTGCGTGTGCATCTCTCTTGTCAGACCCTTTTACGATCACGCCGGCATAGGTGTTAATTTTATTTTCCAAAAATTCTAGCATCATATTTCCTTCTTTAGATTTATGGACTCGCCCGATTAGATCCTTAATGGCCAATCACGATAAAATTGTCAACGCCGGAGCAAATAGGGTCATGATTTTACAACTCTTGAATTTCCAAATCTCATCAAGCGCCATTATCTCTAACCCAACTTAAACCGACATTTCCTAGATAACCTTCATTTCTGGGGCTGTCAAAGCCGTATCCCACCACCGACAAAAGAAATCTCGCTCTGCCGCCATCCGACAGTCCCGATTTGTGTGACGTTCTTTTATGTGACGATTTTTCGTTTTTGCAGCCCGAAGCCATATCTGATCCGTTGCGCAATTAACTCAATTTGTCCCATAGGCGCTGACGGCACGCATCGGTAACTGTCAGATCGGGTCTGAATTACAAAAAATTATCTAGCCGCAATATGCCTCCACCCACAAGTCAAGTGCCTTCTCGCACGCCTTTTTGGCAGCCTCGTTCGATATTTTTGGAAACCGCCTTACAAGTTCCTCGGTGACATACATTTCGAAATGAACCCAGTCTTCTTCGAGAAAAAACCCGACCAGGTTTTCGGCACATCGATTAAGATTTCTCTCGCCTGGCATCTTGTTCTTGAGGCGGCTAAGAACTTTATTTATCTCGCCCGCTGAGAGGATTTCCGGTTTGTAAGCCGGTTCTTTCGTACTCAAATCATATTTCGAAATAAGGTCAAGAAGAGGCTCAGACCCCTGATTTTCGAGGGTAGAATAGACGAAAGAACTGGTGTCATCACCCTGAGCCATTCCACTCGATGCCAACGAATTGAAACCCATTTCAATCCTTCGCCGGTTTACCTTATCCTGATAAGCCTTGCTCCTTGGGTTCCCGCCTGTACTCCGACAGGAAATATCGGACCTACTATCAAACATAAAATCGTACTCTTCTGGAAACAGCTTAGTGTGAAACTCTCGAACTAACGAATCGAATGCCTCCTTTGCCGTCTCTTCGGCGTCGAGAGCCGCGATCTCATCGGGAGCAAGGCCTTCGCGGGCTTTTGCTCGTTTCTTGGCTTCTTCCTTTTTCCAGCGAGATGCCACCTTATTCTCCTCTACTATTTTCCCTATTGCCCTCGCGGCAAAATGGACAACCAAATCAAGGATTCCACGGGAACCACCCCTATGTCGGTCGACCATGGTACATCGCAAAAAATCGTAAGCTTTCGTATACTTTTGTGTTTGCTAGCTGTATGGGGCCAATATCCTTACCGAGAGAAATCGCAATCAGCGACGTGAGGTCGGCTATACCTAGTTCCCAGATTGAGGAAGTCTCAGTTCTCCAGTGAAGTCATCGGAATCAAACTCTTCGATTGGACAAAAACGGACGTTTAGCTCATTTTCTTGAAGCAGCCGAGCTAATGACCTATCCGGGGAAAACCTAAGCTTTCTTACATACCTCAACAATACACCACTAAACGTCCGTTCTCCCGTAGCAACATTGACCGAACCAAAGTTTTCGTATTCTTTAAAATGGAATCTGCCAAACTCTTTGATATCTATGCCCTCGCCCGTTGATTGGCTCACATGTTCCGCCATCGTATTAATTGTTATTTCAAGAATGACGGCGGCTTTATTTTGGGAAATGTCAGCAATCTTTGCTATCTCGTAGATTAACTTTCTTTGAGACATGTTCCTCTTTCCTTTTATGCCAAATCAGTCTGTGCTGACGGCACTCGGCAATCATGATACGAAACATTTCTTAGGAAAAATCTGCTCCCCTCCCAACGGTATGAACCGATGTCAGGTCAGTCCCGCCTTTTCCTGCAGCACCCGATGCACTTCAACCATGGCCATCCTCGTAGGGCATCGGATCATAGGCGGCAAACCAAAGCTATTTGGAGAAATGGAGGCCCGCCATATGGCTTGATTTGGTTAGATATCGCTTAGTATTGGTTCGTGACATACGGTATCCTAGCCGTTCACCTCGGGGATATCCCAGATAGCTTCAGCCTGTTCATCTACCCGGTCCCAGAAATCTGTCGGTTCCAACACCTCCACCTGCTCGCCCCAGGTATAGAGATGCCACGCCATTTCCAAAGCTCCTCCGGCCGTGAATCGAACTAAAAGCGAGCCGTCGTTTAGAATTTGCTTTTCCTGGTTGGGATGGAAGAAGAAGTTCTGCGCCTCCGGGGCCGCTTTTGGAGAAAATTTCCAAGCCACCTGAAACGGCTGTTCCTGAAAAGCGCCGAAAGACTGTTCGGCGTATTTTTTCAGGGAAAAGGCCGGATCTCTTGCAAACGGTTTGTCTAAAATTTTCACTTTCTCAATATTGGCCAGGATAAACAGTCGATAATCCTCAACTTCCGGGTTCAGGCTGTAGGCCACAAGGTAGTGGCGGTTTCCATACAAAAAGCCGTATGGGCAGACAACCTGGCGGCTGGCTTTCCCGGTGTTTCGCGCTCGGTAATGCAGCCTGATTTTGTGACCCTTGATGAGGGCATCGCGAATGTTCGCGAGGATTTGATTGCTGATGATTTCTCGTGGCCCCGGTCGCATGGCAAGGCCTTCGGCTTCAAGCAACGGCTCTAAATCCGTTTCGACCCGGCGCAGTTCGTTGGGTTTCATGACGGCGCGCAATTTGAATATCAAGCCGCGTAGAATGTCTGAATTGGGGCTAAGGTTGTCGCGTTGCATGATTGAAATGGCGTTATGAAGCTCCGTCAGTTCTTCGGTTGAAAACGATGTCAGGCCGTTTAACGTGCCGGAGGGAATACGCCAACGCTTCATCCGCTCCCCTGTAGGCACCTCAACGGCTTGCGGGAACAACCGGGTTACGGAATCACGCATGCGCTCAGCCGTGCGGCGGCTGACATTGAACTCGACCGATATTTCTTGCAGGGAAACACCATCTGCAGATCCCTGCATCATTAGGGCGAGCCGAAAGATGGATTCGGGTTTCTCGTATCGCATTAAGGGTTCCCCCCTCGGGCCTGATCTCTTGGTATCAGCCGGTTCCGTGCATGGCAAAACCGATTGGCCTTGGTACATTCGGCTTGACCTCAAACTCCTGGCGAAGCATCACAACAAGTTCCTCGGGGCCGGGTGATAGAATATGCGCTTTTTTTGCGACAACGGCAAAGTCGCCAGGTGTCAGGGCGATAAGTTCTCGAAGCTCGGTCGGTGCCGGGTGCCCGAAAAAGTGCTCGAACGCGGCGGCGTTTTGGCTGCTTGAAAGGTAATCGAATTTGCACTTGAAGGTGAACCGCCGAAGTGACGCGCGATCCAACCGTTCCATCAAGTTAGTGGTGCAGGCGAACGGCTGATCATGCACTTCCATCCAAGTCAGCATTTCGTTGGTTTGGGTGATCTCCCAGGATTGATGCGCACCGGAACGATCTTGAAGCAAAGAATCGGCTTCGTCGATGATCAGGAAAGATTTTGATGTGCGCGCCTCTGAAAAGGCTTGCGCGATCAGCTTTTCGGTTTCACCCACCCAACACGACAACAGATCCGAGCCCCGCTTTATCAAAACTTCGAGTCCTAATTGCTCAGCCATGAATCTGACGAAAGCGCTCTTTCCCGTTCCCGGTGGACCGTAGAGGCAGAGAGAGAAGTTGCGTGGCGCGCCTGTTTCAGCCAGCCGCGCTGTAAGCCGTTGCAGATCTGTATCGGCATTGATCAGTTCTTCCAAATAGGGCGCTGTGGTCAATTCCTTCGGCGCAAGCTCTCGCCCCCCGCGAACGGCTTTTCCGACACTTCGCACAGCAAGTCGGATGCGCTCAATCCCGCCTCCGGCGAGTTTTGCCGCCTTAACGGCGTTTGCCGCCAAGGCCGGTGCCTCCTCGAACTCCCTGGCCAGCCGCGTTATCTCTTCTTGCGGTAATTTAACACCCTCACTCTGCAGTATACGATGCCAGACCCGCTCGCGTATGGGGGCCGACGGGGTCTTGAGTTCGATGGCGGCGGTCATCCTTCGAAGAGTTGCGGGGTCGAATCCTTCTATATCGTTGCATGTCCAGAACGTGGGAACGGTATTCTCTTCGAGGAGGCGATTGACAAAGGCTTTCGAGCCGGGTGCCCCACGTGACAACTTGCCGAAGATGAATTTGAACGTATTGCCACCACCGCCGAGCAAGTCTTCCATCTCATCAAATAAGATAAATGTATTCTTGCGTGCAGCGAGAAGTTGCTGGCTCAGTTTCACCTGCGTCAAACGTTCGAAACGGCTGGGTTCATTGCCCTCGTCGTCTTGATCACCAATACAATAGAGGGTCACCCCGAGGCGGGCAGCTATCATCTTGCAAAATTCGGTTTTTCCGGTTCCCGGGGGACCGTAAAGCAAGAAGTTCATTCCCGTGGCGTCTTCGCGCAGTGCACCGTTCAGTATATCGGCGACAAAATTTCTTTCTTCGGCCACATGATCGAAGTCTTCCCATGCGAGTTCAGTCTCCGCCGGTTTGCCGATTAGGGTCCGGCAAATGTCGTCGAAGTTTCGGTTCGGCGGGTTCAGGGATTCTAAAAGGCGATCGGGAACATTAAGGAACATCTCGTCCTGACTCAAATTTCGTTCGCGCACGAGTAACCCGTACTTGAAGAGCGGACGATCAAGCTTAATCCTCCGGCTTACCTTGTCGCGGGCAGTGTGCAGAAGAAGCGCAATCAGGCCAGTCGTGTCATGAGATTCCGTTTCAAGGAACTTTTCGCAAAGGTGTGTAAACGAGTTTCGGCTTCTGTACCGGCAAACGATATCCAAAATCCGCGTTTCCGTCGCGTCGAGACTAAAATACATTCCAAGGCTGTTAAGATTGCGATCAAACACCGAAGGACGGGCCGCGGAAAATTGCTTTCGCGCCGCCGATACTGCGGAAACCAGTTGGTTCCATGTCTCTCTCGACACCTTCGAGTGCCGCTGCCTAACTCGCCGTCGTCGATTTTCGCTGCCGACAAAGTCGTCATCATTTAGGTCAATGCCAATCACCCCACCATATTGCGCAACCCATTCGGCCACTGCATCCGCCGCCGGGGACGACGACCCAATGGATCCGATCAGGTTTTCCAGATACTCCGAAATCATCCGCTTATGGTATCTCCCTTCCATTGCCCTCTCCATCAATTGATAGAAATAACCATAGCGGATGAACACGTCAATTTTGGGCGCATTAGGGTTTTGCTTTATGAATATTGTATCTCCATGGATTCATTCAATGCAATTCTTGATTGTCATTTGAATATCGAAAGGATAAACCTGTTGGGCAGTCCTTAGTAGTGAGGAAGATAGGGATTACATAAACGCCGTCCGGTTCGCTGTTGAAGAAGGCCTCCCTTGGAAACAGCAGGGTATGGTTTTTTGATGAAAAAAGCCCAACTAGAGCGTGTTGTTTTTAAGCCGATCTGCCGGTGGATGCTATTTTTTCGGCAATTGAAGAGTATGTTTTTTAGGAGCCTCGTGCGGAGGTCCGTATCGAGGGATTCGGCTTGTTAAAATAATTTACCGGGGCATTCATCAGGGTCTATTTCTGTTTCCACTGGGGAGCAGACAACCTTCCCCGGACCTATTGCCAAAATAGAATTCCGATCAGAGCCGAGTAAAAAAACTTGGCGTTGACTTTCAGCCTGAACCTCCCTTCAAGAACATCGGGATCGCCAACCAGAAGATTAGCGATTTCCGATAATCGAGCGCAAAAATAGAATCGTCAAACCCACAAGATTTTCACCCTCTTAGCAATCCTGTCGTGTAGCGTGGTGATAGGCGCCTTCACCATAGTGTGGGCATGGCTTCAAACGGCCAACGGTGCAATTTAGGAAACTCGAACAGGGTGTCAGACCGGTAAACCACACAAAGTTTGTCCTCGGTCAGAGTTTTTTCGCCATCCCACTGGTAGCAGCACAAGGCACCACCCTTATGAGTGATGCTGTAATCAACGCACCCGACCTTAGGGGTTCGCAGGGTCGGTGTGCCAGTCAGCCAGTAGTGTCCACAGAAGGTAACAGGCCCAGAATGAACAGCGTCAAATCCAGCAAAAACCTCCTTGGGGATCTTCTTGTCAGGGAGTGTCTGGGTGGCCTGCACGCCAATAACGCTATCGGGGAATGTTGCGGATGAAGGATCCTTCCACCAGGCAATGCGGGCGGCAGTGCGAGGGTTTCCGTCTTTATCATTGAAAGCAATTCCTTCGGGAACATCCCATTCTGGTCCCTTCAGGAGCAATTCGATTGCATTGAATTCGTCAGTCCCTTTCCTGAATGAGGCTTTGAGGAATGAGCTGGGCATACTGTTATCGGGATTTAGCTGTGGCCTGATTTTGTCTATGGTCGGCTGGTGCCAGGATGCGTGGACAACTCTGAATCCGTCACCTTCATAAAACAGGGGGAGGGTTCCTGAAAAAACTCTTTGCTGACGGTGGATACCAGGGATCTATTTTTGGCCACGCACGGAAGAAGATATTGCCCCACTTGGAAATTGAAATCGTCAAACGATCCGACGTGGCGATGGGCTTCGAAGTCATTCCAAGACGATGGGTCGTGGAAAGAACGTTTGCTTGGCTCGGAAGATGCCGTCGTCTCGCCAAGGATTCTGAACACCGCACACGAACTGCCCGCGCTTTCCTCATCTTGGCGTCAATTCGTCTGATGATGAGAAAGCTTTGTTTAAACGAATAAACTTTTCGGACGGGCTATCAAAAATTTCAAAGATGCGGCCATCACTTGAAAATCGAAACGGCCCCATTGAGTTCGACAGTCTCATGGTGATCAGGATCCAATCCGGTGGTTTTCAAATCGAGCATGATCGCAAGTTTTGTACCCGTGCCATCATGAGGATTATTATGCGGACGAGGTCTTGGGCATCGGAGAACTCAGTACTCTCCTGTTTCATCCAGCATGCGGGCGATTTTTTCATGATCCATCCGTCGTCCTCGCCAAAAGCATTTTTCCCTCGTTCACCAGGTTTAGCGCGACGCCGGCCACGGTATGTCCGAGATCCTGGAGGGCATCACGGTACGCCTGAAGCTGCGGCCAATAGTGACTAAAAATAACATCCTCACCAGTCGCCCGGTCGGTCTTATGGTCAATCACCCAATATCCGTCTGGGGTCTCGACGAGCAGATCAATTAATCCTGTGCAAACGCTGCCACCCTTGGTCATTACTGAGAACGGCACCTCAGGCGTGACCTTGGTGGCTGCAACGTTATCACGAAGCCAACCTGTCATCGCTTCGTGGGAGGCCGCAATGGCGGCCGCTTGTCCGTCAGTGATTGCACGACCGGTTGCATCAGCGAGCAATGTTTTTGATTCCGCTGATGCCGTGAGAACCTCGAAACACCGGTGGATCATCGTGCCGAACTCGGCACCCGAGACTTCCGTATCCAGGACAAGCGACTGACCGTAATCGACTTGCTCGGTTTGAACTTCTGCGTCATCCGTCTCCAGAGACAGCGAAGATGGCGTGGTGAATAGTTCAGTCCCCGGCCCCAACGGCGCCGTCGCCACTAAAGCCCTTCTGCCAATTGTCGGAAGAGATTCGGCAGATAGGATGGTTTCGGGGATTTCCGGTGGCGTACCATCGTTGCCCGATACAAGACACGGATGCTCATCTCCACCAACGTCAATGCCCGTTTCGCCAACGCTAATACCGATCTCATCAGCCAGAATCGAATGGAAGGTCGTTCGCTTGCTGCCCGCTAGGTGGCTGTGCCATTCAAGGACCAACCTCTCCCTCGCTCTGGTTAGCGCGACATAGATCAACCGCTTTGCTGAAAGAACTGTGCCTTCCAGCATCGGGTTCAGGAAACGGTCGTTGGCTTCCTTGGCAGCAAATTCAGGAATGAAGGAAATTCGTGCGTCTTCAAGGATCCCATCAAGGTCATCGAACTTCTCGTACTCGACGCTCACGTTGGGCAAACGGGGCTCAACGTCGGAGTCCCAACCGCAAACAAACACGACTGGCCACTCTCGTCCTTTTGATCGATGCCATGTGACCATCTCGACAGAACCGGTGTCAGAAGCATCGGGATCAGGACGCTGGTTTCCTTCCTTGTCCTGCTCGACCTTATCGGTGAGCCACGCCAGGAACGTCTTTACGCCTGAACCGAAGAAACCCCCACTCGCTAGGGTTTCTGGTTTGGCATCAATGAATGCCCTTGCCTCGGCTTCTAGTCTCAGAAGGTCAGCACGATGTTTGTGGGGTTCTGGCCAGCATGTTACCCGGCCATAGAGATCTAGGGCTCGAATGACATTCGAGAGAACAACATCAACGGTGGCGTGCTGGTCCCCGTCATGGATCACACACAAATTCTCTAAGACCGGATCATTAACTTGATCGGCGTTGACGAGTTCCGAGATGGCGGACTGAAGGCCATGCTGCCCAAGTTCGGTGGATGCCAGATAGAGGGCTGCATGTCGGTCGTTGGGGTTCTCGGCAAACTCCAGCGCGTACCAAGCGAGTTGGACGATCCTCGACGACAACCACCCCTCTTCGGAGACCTTTGCCTTTACCCCGAACGCTCTCAGGGAGTCCGCGTAATCCTGGAGATGTCCGTTCGTCGGGCACAAAATAGCAATATCACCGGCGACGAGACGCCTCTGCCGCTGTGTGTTTCGATCCCGAACCATTTGGTCCGGATCAACGAGGAGGGATTTGATCCGTTCGGCGACCCTTAGCGTCCTGGTTGGTTTTTTAGAGCCGCCGCGAGGTGGCTTGGGGTGCTCCAGCACTTCCAACGGGGCCTGGAACCCGTCCTCGCTCTGGGCGGCTAGTTCAGTATAACTATCGCCAAACAATGCACCGCCCATGGCGTTTATGAACGGCATCAACGGGGGTTGTGTTCGCCAA
>Ga0233431_1006179_pt1 | contig 10980 bp, 9 predicted proteins | sample SI_118_April2016_FD_179867 | JGI IMG/M metagenome (GOLD analysis project Ga0233431, IMG submission 179867) | Seawater microbial communities from Saanich Inlet, British Columbia, Canada - SI_118_April2016_200_MG | ecosystem: Environmental > Aquatic > Marine > Inlet | place: Canada: British...
GAATTTATCACCTAATCCTAAGAATGCAATGGTTTTGACTTGTTATCAAGGAAAAGGCTCTTTAGGGAGAAGGATTCAGGATGGTGAAAAAGAAATAAGTTTTCCTACTGGAGCAAATACTAGTGAAGTAGTGAAAGTAAAATGTCCAATTCATACAATCAAAGGATTCTCTGGTCATAGTTCTAGGCCGCAATTAATGGCCTTCTTGAAAAATTGTGAACCTAAACCAAGGAGAGTAATCACAAACCATGGTGAAAGTTCTAAATGTTTAGATCTTGCTTCGTCTGTTCATAAGATGATGCGGATTGAAACGTCGGTTCCACGAAATTTGGATGCAATAAGGCTTGTTTAGTCTTTAAAAGGCTATAATTAAGCATTTTTTCTGTATTTTTTATTAGTTACTAGTTAGTGAGAACAAATAGAAAAGTTTATAAAGGTGTTATTACCACTTGTTAGTAGTCTATTAAGGCAATCCCTCCCTGTGTTTATCGGTGGCACCGAATGGTGCCCCTTTAAACTTTAAAATTCTAATTATATTTACTCGTTAATAGAGATTGTTTTAGCTTGTTTCATCGTATAAATATCAGTTGTCATTCAGCATTTAATGAAGAGAATTATATGATTAGTAATATTCTTTGATTGATTTTTGTGATCGAAATGTTAATAAGGAATTGTAACTGTTTGTATACTTGAAAAGAGGATGCTGTTTAAGACAAAGATTATAGGAAAGAAGGTGTTGTTGAGTTTGTTAATATTTATTGTTTTATTAAGTGGATTTTCTGTTGCAAAAGATTACTCTGATATTTCTGTTTGTGAGGATGTTATGGGTAGTAAAGATAATTGTTATAGTAGAGTTGCATATAAACAAAAGGACTGGACTATTTGTGAAAATATAGAAAGGAATCATACCAAGGCTCTTTGCTATTCTAATTTAGGAGGGGTAGATGAACAAGGTAATATTCTATGTGAAAGACTTGGAGACCAGGATAGTAGAGATAGTTGTTATAGTTCTGTGGCGCTTAGGCAAAATAGGGTCTCTTTTTGTGAGGTAATAGTTAATGAACGTTCAAAGAATGGTTGTTATGCTAGTCTTAAAATAGATGAACAAGGCAATATTCTTTGTGAAAAAATAAGTGAGGATTATTTGGATAGTAAGGATAGATGTTATTATCATTTGGCGCAGAAAGTAGAAGATAAGATTTATTGCGAAGAGATGTCTAATCAGAAAGATATAGAAAATTGTTATACTGAATTTGATGGAATTAAAAGAGCAAAAATGATGAAGTTTCTTATGTATGCAATTAGAATTTTAGGTCTTATTGTCATATTTTTGATAGCCCCTATACTATTGATATCAAGTTACATTTCTTTAAAACGTTCGAGAAGTTGGAAACTCAAACTTATTTTAAGTTTAATTTTGTTTATTTTTGGTATAATACTTAATGTGGCCTGGCTCTCTTTTCGTCGAGAATTTATTATCCTGCCCCTTAGTTGGCTATTTTTTCTGATTATAACATCTGTACTTGGAATTTTGGCAGCTAAACAAGATATTCATTCTTCATACTTTAAGATCTTATTATCTTTGATGATTGTAGGAATTACCATTATGATTTTAATATGGGTCTTATTGATAAACCCATTTTTACATATGACTTAGTATTAACACAAAGACGAGAAGAAATAGGAAAATACAATTAATTTTTTTTAATCATATGGTAATAACCAGCTTCTAAAATTTTCATTAAAAATGTAAACTTCTCTAACTATTGATCCCCAAGATTTTTTCTTTCCAAATTTTCGCTTTTCAATGAAGATTATGTTGCAAGACTTAAGGATATATAAATATGGTCTCAAGGAATGAGCCCACTTTCCACCATAGGTTGTTATATTGCACTTTTTACATAATATATTAGCTAGCTCATAACGGTGTACTTCTTTAGCTTCTATGATCACTTCTAATACATCTTTTAATGTAATTTTACTAGGGGATTTTCTTGGATAAGTTTTGTCAAGAACATCAATAGCAGTCTTAATACAAAAACCTTTCCTCTTGTAGCCATCTACAAAATAACTAAGTAAACTCCATTTTTTTGTACCATGTTCAAAAAAATACATCCATTTCCTAGACTCTTCAATGTTAAGACGACCACTCCATAGTCTCCAATAGCCTCCACTAGATTTTTTCATTGTTGTATGTGTTACATCGCTTAAAGTCAAAATCTGACTAAGGTCGTCACGAAAAGATTTGCTAGAAACACACAGTTCAACTTCATGTTTAATACCAACACCAGATTCAAAAGTAAATGCACCTAGAGCAAAAGCTTTTCTCAATTCAAGTGAACTTTGTCTTATGATTTTGGGCTCACGGACGGAGTACTGTTTAGAACCGTAAGGAAAGCCAAAGATTTTATTCAAATATCTACCTATAACTTTACTTTTCAACTGGATTCCCCATTCTTCTGTAGATCTTTTCATCCTAACCTTTTTGGTATTTATAAGGAAAGTATAATAAATCCATTTTTGGAGTACATCTATATTACTTTCATGACCATCGGTTATTCTAAGTAAATTTCCTTTTGCTAGAGTTCCATCAGCAGCATGAGCCCCGGCTATCTTACAAATTTCAGGATTTAGAAATTTAACTGCTTTGTAAATTCGTTGTGGTGGTTGGTTAGATTTTAAGAATTCTATTTCATCTTGAATTCGAAATCTAATGGAGGAGTTATTAGTAATTAGTATGATCTCTTTGATGTAGTATAAAGGAAACCAGTCCTTCTTAAAATATGCTAGTCTTTCGGCTGAGGAGTATGAGATATTATATTTGTACATCAGATTCTTGATAAACTTAGTTTTGTCAACATTCTTTAACAAATTTTGTAATATTTTTGAAAGATTTTCTCCTGAAGCCATAATACATTTCCTAAGAGAGTTATCACTAATTGGATCATGTAATCTGAAAAGATCTATTCTTATTCGATTGTTTTTGTGCGAGTTCATAGCTAAGAATTGCTTTACTAATTTAAAGGAACTAGTGTTTATATACTTGGCGTATACGTATGTCCAGTGTCCACTCTAAAAATAATCCTTTATAGTTCTCTGTGTTTTGATCATATTAAACAATTTACTTTCTTTGAGAATTGTATCAATGTTAAAATTGAATTTGGTAAGTAAATAGTTTTTGGAATAATCCAATAACTCTTTTTCAGAACTAAATGTCCTAGCTGTTTGCATAGCATTTCTTGTAGCTTCTCTTGTTATCCAGACACCTAAGGGAGTAGTATATTCTGGTGTAATAAACCTCAAAGCTAACACAGCTCCTTGTCTTTTTAGTGCTTTAAGTTTTTCAAGTATTCCTAATCTAACACTATAGAACCCTCCTGCAGTTTCTTCTGCATATTTCTTTCTTCCTTGATAAGGTTCAAAATCAGTTGTATATTTCATCTCACTGTTTGGATTCAATAATGAAAATGGCATATACATCTCAAAGAGCTCATAGCTCCATAAACGAGGAAATACAAGGATTAAATAATAATTACCTAAGTAACCACCAAAAAAAAAGTTGTAGTCTATTTCCTTATAATTTTTTATGTCTTTAACAAGTTTATTACCCAATGTACTATCAACGGCTGTGATAGAAAAACGAGTAGGGACTAACTTCCTATTTTTCTTAAGTCCTAAGTTTCCTGTTGAAAGGACTCTTGTTAAGAATGTTTCATCGTATCCTTTTTTGTATAATGTGTTTAGTTGTTCAACAGATTTGAGATCATCCGAGACGATGTAATCTACTTTGTGGTCTATCTTTGGAGTAGAATTAAAGGACGCTTTCTTTAATTTAGCTCTTGCTCCAAGGACAGTTTCTACATCAGAAGTTTTGAAACTGTACGTGGGTTTTTTCTCAAGCTTGAATTCAATGTCAACTGGCTTTGAAGAAAGTGCAACTTCTTGTGTCATTTCTAAAAAACGAGGCTTTGCCTTTATATGAGATTTAAACCTAGAATTGATAAGCGCACCCCTACAATTAAGAACGTCTTCAACTTGGAAGTTTCTTACGTTCCATTCTTTTGGGGCATCATATATTTCTGCTTCTTTCTCTACCTTGTCTGGTGGAGCCATTATTCCTACATTCAAGTTTGGATAATCATATCTTCCAACAAAAACGCTAGGAGCTGTTCCAACAAAATGATCTTTTTGTAATATATTTGTTTTGAATTGTTGAATTTTTGAGTAAATAGGACAATATTGGTGACCACAAGTAAGAGGTTTGTTGTAAAATTTCCCTTTGCATCGAATACAGTCTATTGTAGACATACTTTGAGAAATGAATATGGTATTTATAAGCTCTATGAGGTGTTGTCCTGGCCGGTATTCCAGAAATAAAAGAAACCTTTAAAAAGTGTTAAATTTCCATAATTTATAGTCATTAACCGCCTTTTGCGATAGGAAATGTAGGTTTTAGCAACCTGAATCCTGCAGTTGAGCGCGGTGACAAGGATACAAAAATGAGTATGTACAAAGCTATCAGAGATCTTTGGAAGAATCCAAAGAAAAATTTAGGCGAATTATACAAACAGCGTCTGATCCAGTTTCGTCGTGAAGAAGTTATTACAAAGATTGAACGACCAACAAGATTAGACAGAGCTCGTTCTCTTGGGTATAAACCAAAGAAAGGTGTTGTTCTTTATCGTGTTAGAATAAAGAGTGGTGGTCGATTTCGTGAACAAAGAAAAAAGGGTCGTCGATCAAGAACTCAGAGAAGAAGAAAGATTGTTGGTATGAGTTATCAATGGATTGCTGAGAATAAATTACAAAGAAAGCATAAGAATTTGGAAGTATTAAATTCATATTTTCTGATAAAAGATGGGCTACATAAGTGGTATGAAGTCATTATGATAGATCCTTTACGACCTGAGATTAAGGCCGATAAGAATTTAAGATGGCTTGGGTGGAGAAAGCACACAAACAGGGTTCTTCGTGGTAAAACTTCCGCTGGAAGAAGAACACGTGGTTTACACAAGAAAGGTATGGGTACTGAAAAAATCCGTCCTGGTAGAAGAGCAAATAAGCGTCTTTCTAAATAATTTTTTTTCTTATTAGAATTTAATTCTTGTGTTCTTTTCCCAAAAAATATTTAAAGAATCTTTCTTATTACTTTTATATGAAAAAGTGGTTGATAGTTTTATTTGTTTTGTTGATGTTACCTGGAGTGTTTGCTCTCTCAGTAACTTTAGACAGTCCATCAGACTCGTCTACTTCTAGTTCATCGACGGTAACTTTTGAATGTTCAGTATCGGACGATGTTGCCATTTCTTCTGTAAAACTTTATACAAATATATCTGGTTCATGGGCTCAGACTGGTTCTACAATTTCAGGGAATGTTACTTCTGGTTCTTTTCAGGTAACGAGTATAGCAGATGGAACATACGAATGGAACTGTTTAGCAACTAATATTAACTCAACTACCTCTTTTGCTTCAAGTAACTATACTGTTATCGTTTCTACAGGAGGGTTTTCTGGAACAATAGCTGATCAAACATGGAATGAAGACACGATTAAGTCTAACGCCTTTGATTTGGATGATTATTTTACAGGTGCTAGTACCTATAATTATTCAGGGAATTCTAACATTAATGTTAGTATTGATGGAAGTAACCAAGTTACATTTGTTCCTAATGCTAACTGGTCAGGTTCGGAAGTGGTTATTTTTGGGGCTGATACAGGCGATAATAGTAATTCTGTGAATTTAACAGTGACTAATATTAACGATGCTCCTTATACTGTTGGGAACATTGGAAATAAGACTTTAGATGAAAACGAAAATTATTCATTGGATATGACAGACTATTTTGCAGAGTTTGATACTAGTGATAGTTTGAATTATTCTATTGATGCAGATTATTTTACTTTGGTTGAAGATGGTGATGATGTTACTATCGTTCCTGATGAAGATTGGAGTGGCTCTGAAGAAGTATCAATTACTGCTTCTGATGGGAGTTTAGATGTAGAAGGTAATGGTTTTACTATAACTGTTGATGAAGACACTTCAACAACCGAAACTGAAGCCAGAGATCCAACTATTGATTCTTATACACCTAGCAAAAATGTTGTTATTGCTGTCAATGAATCACAAGAATTTGTTGTAGAATATTCAGATGATGGAAGTGTAAGTTTGAAATGGACCGTTGATGGGGTAGATCAGGGTGTTTCTAGCAGTAAATTCACTTTTACTGGGACTGAGAATGGTGTTTTTATTATTACTGTAACTGTGGATGATGGTAGTGAGTCTGTTTCACAATCTTGGACAGTAACCGTAGGGACTGGTGTCAAAGCTGGCGCTACTCCTATTGATGTGGGATCTATCCTTAGTGAGCAAACGTCTAGCTCTGTTTGTGGGAATGGTGTTTTGGAAGGAGATGAAACTTGTTCAAGCTGTGCGTTGGATGTTACATGTCCTGATGGGTATGTTTGTGGTAATGGTGTTTGTGAATTAAAAGCTAATGTTGGTCGTGCAGTTCTTATATTCTTTATTATAATCTTTGTAATCCTTATTGGTGGGTTTGGAGTGTATTATATCACAACATTAAAAAAGGCTGAAGTAAAAACAGAAGAAGATACATTCAGATTTAAATCAGGGGGCCTACAAAAAAAGCCACCTTCTGATTACACTGATTTTTACAAAAAATGATTAGTAAGGAACAAATAGAAGAAATTCGTGCATATTTAGAAAAGGCTGAGAATCCATTATTCATTTTTGATGATGATCCTGATGGTTTATCTTCATTTTTATTACTTTGGAAGTTAGTAAGAAAAGGTCATTGGTTTCCTTTTACTCATAATTTACGGAATGCGCACCAACTTCTTGGTGCTGTTGAAGTCCTTCAGCCAGATTTGATTGTTCTTTTAGATATGCCTGTTGTGGATCAGGAGTTTGTTGATCTTGTTACTGTTCCAATTTTACATATTGATCATCATCCACCTATTACTTTGAAAGGAAGCCATTATCATTATTATAATCCTAGGGTTACTGATGATAATGATAGCAGGCCAACAACATATTGGGCGTATCAGGTATCACAATCTAATTTATGGATTGGTATGGTTGGTATGATTTCTGATTGGTTCGTTCCAGAATATACTGCTGATTTTTCTAAAAATTATCCTGATCTTATCGATGAAGAGCCAAAATCTCAGGGGTATGCCTACTTTGAAACAGAGCTAGGAAGACTTGCAAAGATTTTTTCTTTCTGTTTGAAAGGAAAGAAAGAAGAATCTACAAAATGTATCAAGGCTTTAATGATGATTGAGAATCCTTATGAGATTTTAAGGCAAGAAACACCTAGCGGAAGATTGATCTATAAATACACAGAAAAGTTTAACAAAAAGTATGAAATTATGAAGATGGATGCAATTGAGATGCTTTCTGCAGAGAAAATTTTCTTGTATGCGTATCCTTATGTCGCGGATAGTTTTTCAAGTTTATTATCAACAGAATTAGTGTATCGTTTTCCTGAGAAGATTGTCATCGTTGCTAGAATGAAAGATATGGATACTATTATGAGTATTAGATCTCGGTGTATTATTATTGAACCTTTGTTGCAAAAAGCATTGGAAGGATTGGAAGGATTTGGTGGTGGACATGATCTTGCCTGTGGTTGTAAGATTGCAAACGAAGATTTCAATACATTCCTTGAAAGATTTAAAGTTCTTATTGATGAAGCAGAAGCCTCTTTAAAGAATTAGGAAGAGGGAATATATGTTGCAATTGGTTCTTCAGCTCGTAATTTATCAATCTTCAATGCTTTTTCTTCAGGCAAGAAATCTCTTTCAATCCAAACATGTTTATTATTTTGGTTAGATGATCTTCGTCTAGAACTAAAAGGTGATTTAAAATATTCTTGTTCTCCTTTGAGGAAATAAACTCTAATCGTATCTCCCTTTTCTAATGGTGCATATCCATTAAAAGTTACTTTATTTATTTCACAGTTTGAGTCTACCATAAGTTCCAATCTTGTACTCATTCCAGTACTATATACTGGTGAAGTACCACCACATCTCATTTCAGATTGAGGGGTATGTCTATGTGAGAATGACCTCATGGTCGCATATCTAACAGTCATATCAACATGCGTAAATAAATCTTTTTTATCTTTTGCTCTTGTTTCTAAATCTTTATTATAATCTTTTATTTCTTTTTCTGCTTGTTCAAAAATAGTTTTCAAATCATCTTTTGTTAAGGAACTTAATGGTTCTAACTCTTCTATACCCATAATTTAGGTTGTAATATAAAATGCTTAATATGTATTTCGCTTTAGATGACTAATAACAATATTCCTAGTCCTAAGAAACAACCTAGAGATATGTATGGCATTGCTGGATAGAATTTCTTCTTATCTCCTTTAAGGAATAATGCAAGTAACATAAGCATTGCAAAGAAAGGGATTATGTATGTTTTCCAATCAAGAATTCCAAGATTCAGTTGCATCATTGCCACTCCTGCAAAGATAAGTGGGAATCCCATGTCTCCTCCTCCTAATATAGCAACACTTTTCTTGTATGGAATGACTAATCCTGCAAAAACTTTTGCTTTGCTTTGTGATTTTGCTAAGGCAACCATATGTTTTGTTTTACGTACAGCTATATAATCGTACAGTGAGATTATTAATAACATAATAGAAATTGTTGTTATAGTTAACATAGGAACAAAGATTGCAGCGATTGCACCATAAACAAAAGGTTCTGTGAAATTGTGAACATATAAATTAGGTTTAAACACTTTCCAGATTGCAAGTCCCAAAGCTAATGGTATTGCTATTATCTCTGGTCCAAAGGCACTAAAGCTTATCGTCATTGTTAAAAACATGCTGATAAAGAACCATAGTTTCCACAATCTGAACAATTCAAATTTGAGCAAAAGGATTGCTATAGCCGTTGCAATGAGAATAGCTAATACTATAGTAATCAACGATGTTTGTGGTTCAAGATCTGGTCTTTCTATGTTCAATGGAAGCTCGTCAACATCCATGTATATATTAACAATTATTAATCCTATGACTTGTGAAAGAAGAAATAATGCAATAAGAATGAAAGTTACTTTCACTGAATGTTTCATAGTTGTAGTTATGCGTTTTATTGTTTAAATACCTTTTCACAAAAGAAAGATTTTTAAATCAAATTGCCTCTTGTTATTGATAATGGGAAAAGAGGATTTTATTTATTTTGATCATGTTACCAAAGATTTTGGAAAGCGTAGCATTCTTGATAATCTAACTTTGTCTATCCCATCCGAGGGGATCATGGGTATTATGGGTCTGTCTGGTTGTGGAAAAACAACATTATTGAATGTTCTTGTTGGTTTTTGGAAACCTAGTAAGGGCAGGGTATTCTATAATGGTATTGATATTTATGGTAATAAGCGAGTCATGGATCAAATGTTTGGTTTTGCAACACAGGCGGGTAGCGTTTATCCTAAACTTACTGTTGAAGAAAATCTATGTTATTTTGGAAGAATGTATAACATGAGAAAAAAAGATATTGATGATAGAATTGAAGAATTGCTCCCTTTGATTGGACTGCAAGATTCAAGACTTGAGCTTGCAGAGAATCTCTCGACTGGGATGTTTCGACGATTAGATATTGCTTGTTCAATGGTGCATAATCCTAAAGTATTGCTTCTAGACGAGCCAACAGGAAATTTGGATCCTGTTCTTAGAAAAAGATTGATGGCTCTGATTAAGAAAATTAATGATCATGGAACTAAAGTTATTGTCACTTCTCACTTGCTTGGAGAAGTAGAAAAAATTTGTGATACATTGGCTATTTTACATAAGGGTAAGATCATTGAGATGGGTAGTCCAAGTGAATTAAAGGACAAATATACGCATGATCAAGTTATTCGGTTTGAGACCAAGAAAAAGAATTATGAATCATTAATCCCTATTCTAAAACGAAAAGGGGCACGTAATATTTTTCAGAAGGATAGGTATATGTTCGTCTACACTAAAAACCCAGAGAAAGTTTTAGACGCGTTATTAACTACTCTAAAAAGAAGGAGGGATCAGCTTATTAGTGTGGAGGTTAGTAAACCTTCAATTGAAGAGGTGTTCGAAGCAGCAACAAGAGGATGAATTTTATTAGTAGAATTAAGGATAGAGCAAAGAAGACTAAGCAGGAAGTGAAGGTCGATGATATGAAACAGGAGTATGATATCTTTATAGAGAGACCTAAGCTAAATTTCTTAATCAAACTTTACTATATGATTATAAAAAATATCAAATTGCTTATCCGTTCCAAATTTTCTTCTTTGATATATATTCTTGGACCTTTGTTAATTATATTTCTTGTCGCTTTATCTTTCAATACATCAACATTATATGATTTGAATGTTGCAGTATATTCTGATAGTTATACTCCATTGACTGACTCAATTACATCTAATCTTTCTGGAAGTTTGTATAATGTTGTAAAGCTTAATTCAGAGGAGGATTGTATTGATGCTGTGAAGTTCCAAGACTTTCAAGTGTGTCTTATTTTTCCATCAGGTATGGCTCTTGATAATAGTGTTCATAATGTTGTAAATGTCTATGTTGATAATTCTAGGTTAAATATTGCTCATCTTATATCGAGTCAGATAGGAACAAAGGTAAATATTGAATCTTCTGAATTGAGTACAGAACTTGTTACTGAGCTTCTTACGGTTATAGATAATACAAATACACAGGTCGAAACTGCTAAGCCAACTATTGATGGATTAATTGCGAGCAGTGGTAGTGCAAAATCTTCTGTTGCAGGGATATCCTCAAGTTTAGAGAATGTTGATTTCTCCTTTGATTCAGTTGACACATCTGCTATTACATCAGAGATAAATAGTATAAAGGCTTCAGAAAATCTAAGTAGTTCTTTGTTTTCTGATCTAAATACGTTAGTAGTTGCTTTGGAGACTTCTTATAGTGAAGCAACATCAAAATTTAAGGATGCAGGAAAAGA
>Ga0233431_1006180_pt1 | contig 10979 bp, 3 predicted proteins | sample SI_118_April2016_FD_179867 | JGI IMG/M metagenome (GOLD analysis project Ga0233431, IMG submission 179867) | Seawater microbial communities from Saanich Inlet, British Columbia, Canada - SI_118_April2016_200_MG | ecosystem: Environmental > Aquatic > Marine > Inlet | place: Canada: British...
ATTCGCCAGTTAGTCCGCTCTAATACTCTCAGTATGTGTTCCTTCTGCAAATCATCCAAAGATAAAATTGAATCTTGTTCAGCGGAAATAGAGTTTTGGGTCAACCAGTTTCCCAACTGAAGTTTTTTGCCCTGGCTCATGATGATCGCTCGCTCGATGATATTTTCCAGCTCTCTGACATTGCCTGGCCAGTCATATGATTGAAGGTCATTCATGACTTTCTTGGAAATCTCTTCTATTTTTTTATTGATTTTTATATTGTATTTGTTAACAAAGTGACTTACCAGCATCGGGATGTCACCTTTTCTTTTTCTAAGAGCAGGACATTCAATTGGAAAGACATTGAGGCGAAAATAGAGGTCATCACGAAAACTACCACTGGAACGTAACTCATTAAGACTCCTATTAGTGGCCGCTATAACACGGGTATCTACTTTAAGCGTTTTCGTACTACCCAGCCTTTCAAATTCTCCTTCCTGCAATACTCGTAGCAGTTTAGCCTGGAGTTCTAGAGGAAGATCACCGATCTCATCCAGAAAAATTGTTCCTTGATCCGCTAATTCAAACCTGCCAAGTTTCTGGTTGATGGCACCTGTAAAAGCACCTTTTTCATGGCCAAACAATTCACTTTCTATAAGATTGGAAGGCAGGGCCGCGCAGTTTACCTTGACCAAAGGACGGTCTTTTCGGGGGCTCAGATTGTGTAGGGATCGAGCAATCAGCTCTTTTCCGGTTCCGGTTTCACCAAGTATTAAAACTGTGGTTTCAGACGGGGCAACTTGATTTACCAAACCCAATGTAATATTCAATTGCTTACTGTTACCAATGAAATCGCCGAAATTGAGGGCGGTCTTGATCTCTTCTTGAAGATAGTTGTTTTCTTCTTCCAGACGACTTTTTAGTTCTTCCAGTTCCGAAGTCCTTTTTTTTACGATTTCCTCGATTTCATTATAAGCTTTTTGCAGTCTTTTTTGGGATTTTTTTCTCTCCGATACCTGTTGCACCAGCTGTTTTTGCCTCTTTTGACTGGTAGTGTGAGTGTTTACCCTGGCTAGCACCTCTTCAACTTGAAAAGGTTTAGTGATATAGTCCACTCCGCCAGTTTGAAATGCGGTTATTTTGTCATCGATTTCATTCAAAGCGCTAATAAATATGACAGGGATATTTTTGACTTTTTCATCGGATTTTATAAGACGACATAATTCAAAGCCGTTCATTTCTGGCATTTTTATATCCAATAGAATAACCAATGGTGTGTTTTCTTCAAGGTAGCGCAGTGCCATTTTTCCACTTGTGGCGGTACTGACTTGATATCCATTCTGAGCTAATAGATCGGACAGCAGCAAAATATTCTTTGGATTATCATCCACCAATAAAACACTGTCGCTATTTTTATACTTTTTTCTGGTTTTCTTTTCTTTCATTTTACAAAGATGGGGTGTTTGTTCACTTAAAGAAATTTGATTAGTTACTATTGACATCCCTTTTTGAGAGTACGTATGTATACTCTATAAACATTCTCAATCGGGGGTCTTCATGTCTCAAAACAAAATACAGTTTCAAGAAGGTAAAAAGTGCATTTACTGGGACGTACCGGTCAGAGAAAAAGGAGTACAGCGAAAGATACTTGGCTGAATTCCAATATCGTATTAATCGACGTTTCAATTTGCGTTCGTTATTTACCAGTTTGGTTTATACAGCCGTGTATACAGCGTCTCTATCTGGGGAGTTGTTAAAACAGGCTGTCAATTGTACCTAATCAGATAAAGAAATATCTAACAGGATTAATCGAGCAATTCACGGATTTTGTCGAATTTAAAATCATCAGTCAGGTTTTTTAACCCCTCAGCGATATTTGGATACCCTTCTAAACGAATCTTCTTAACAAGTTCCTGGATAGCATTAAGGTTTAACGCGACTGTGTACTCTTTTAGCTCCTCTCTTAATTCATCAGGGATGGTTTTTAATAAATCTTTGTCAAGTTCTTTGACTTTGCTATTATGGGTAACAATAGATGGTACCTCCTTGATTTCCTCATAAACGAATTGAACCCCGAGATATTTATGCAGGGCATCATAAATTTCATTCGCTTGTACCGGCTTTCTGATATAACCATCACACCCCGATTCCAGAACTTTAACCTTATCCTCCTCAAAGGCAATTGCAGTCACCGCGATGATGGGCGGAGATTTTTTTCCATTTGTATTCTTTATATCTTGAGTTGCCTGAAAGCCATCCATTAAAGGCATTCTCATATCCATAAAAATAAGATCCGGTTGACGGAAGCGAAATAGATTAATTCCCTCCTGTCCATTGCTCGCTTCAATCACATCAAATCCAGCAAATTTTATAGTATCAGCCAAAATATTTCTGCTATTGTCATCGTCTTCAACGATAAGGATAAGGAATCTCTTTTGATCCGGTTGCAACCCCACTACCTGCCTGTTAGGTTTTTTTGGGGAAACCCAGTCTGATTTCGCTGTCATCACTTTAATTCTGACTCTAAATATGGATCCAAGTCCTTCCTGACTGCTAAATCGAATTTCTCCTCCTAAAATATTGGCAAACTTCTGGCTGATGGCCAGCCCGAGTCCTGTACCTTCTTGTTTTTGTTGCCCTGATTGAGTTTGTTCGAAAGCTGAAAAGAGTTTTTTGTATTCATTAGAGGCAATACCGGGCCCTGTGTCCTTTATTTCAAATTCCAGAAATTGCTCGGCCTCTGTTACATAGAGGAAACGAACCCCAATCGTCACTTCGCCTTTATCTGTGAACTTGATAGCATTTGAAATCAGATTATATAAAATCTGTCGCAGTTTTCCTTCATCAGTAATAATATTTTGAGGTGTCCCTTTCTCAAAATTAAATATTAGAATCAATCCCTTTTCTTTTGCCTTTAGGCTGAAACTGTTTTCAAGGGTTTTCAACAGCTCGAATAAATTAAAACCCTTCTTAACGACAGAGGCCCGTCCGGATTCGATTCTAGCCATCTCAAGAACATCGTTGATCAGGGACAATAAGTGTTTACCGCTCTGGTTGATAATATTCAGTCTATTTTTTTGTGTGTCAGTAAGTGTTTTTTCGCGTTGCATTATCTGTGAATATCCCATTATTGCGTTTAATGGTGTACGAAGTTCGTGGCTCATATTGGCTAGAAACTCGCTTTTGGCTTGATTTGCCGAATCAGCCATTTCCTTGGCTTCAATAAGTTCTTTTGTTCGATGATGCACCAGTTCTTCCAATTCCTCACGGTATTTTTTCAGTTCAGTCTCATCTTGTTTCCGGCCGGTAACATCAACCGCCATGGTTATCGTTGATTGGGGTTCATCATTATCGTCCTTGATTAATGCAGCGTATATATTGACCCAAATAAAATGGCCTTTATGATGAAAGTACTGTTTTTCCAACTGATAATGGTCTATTGCGCCAGATGCAAGCTGCTTGTATTGATCACAACTAAAAGCCGCATCTTCCGGATGTGTATAATCAACAAACTTCATTTTATTTAGATCATATTGAGTATACCCAAGCATTCTTTGATACTCTAAATTGCTGACAATTGTATTTCCATTTAAGTCCGCCTGAATAATTCCCACTGGAGCATTATTAAATATGGCACGAAATCTTTCTTCACTTTCGTGAAAAGCTGCTTCCATGAGTTTACTTTTGGTTTTATCCCTTATAATGACATAAATAGAACTCTCGTCGCCTATATAAACCAGGTGGAGCGAAACCTCTGCCACGAAAAGGGTCCCGTCTGAGCGACAATGAGTCCATTCAAATTGTTGGGGGCGACCTGCAGCAGCAGCTGTTATTACTTTAAGTGCCTTTTCTCTGGAAGGCTGACTATCTGGCTGCCGAGGTGGAGAAAACTCCATGGGTGAGTTCCCAATAAAGTCCTCTTTCTCACATCTGAACAAGGTTAAAATATTTTTATTGCAATCGGAAAAATATGGATCTTGTCCAGGAGGTGTTTCAAGAATAGCAATTCCATCCTTAGCCGATTCGAAAAGAGAACGGTATCGCATTTCGTTTTTTCGTAGTATCTCATCAGCTTTTTTTCGATCTGTGATGTCAATTCCCACCCCATAAAAATGATTCGCTTGACCTTCTATATTTAATTTGGGATGACCATGCCATTCGACCACCAACTCCCTTCCATCTTTTGTTAAGACAAAATTTTCGGTTACACTCCCGTGTTTTTGGATTCTTAGTTTCTCAAAAACATGAGATACATTTGCCTGATCACGCTCAGGAATAAATGTTGATAAATATTCAGCACCGATAACCTCCTTCTTCGAAAAACCTGTTGCGTTTAGCATTGACTTGCTTATCATTATTAGCTCCCCCTGAGTACCAATCACTACAAAAAATGCAGGCGAAGTATCAATAAGGGTTAACGTGAATTCCTTTTCAATAGCGAGGTCACTTTCTGCGGATTTGCGCCTGATTATGTTTAAAATAAACATGAAAATAAATGCTGATTCGATAACCAGTAGGCTCAGTCCGCCTATTAACCACAATTTGTATGACTCTAAAAAGTCAATTTTTCTGTTTTGAATTACACTCCCCTGAGGTAGGGTTGATGAATCTATTCCCCATTTATTTATTTTTTCCCAGTCGTATAGATACTCATGACTAAATTCACTTCTTCCAATAGGAGAGATATTCTCATCGGTTAGAATTCGCCATGCAACAGTCGCAGCCCAAATGCCCATAGATTTGACACTGGTGATCCGACCACCAAGAATTCCCTGATTAGATACCAATATTGAAAGAAATGAGAAAACTGGCCTGTTTGACCGTAGTCCCAACATGCCAGCTACATCAACCGCATAAATCGGCCTGTTTGCGGGATCTTTGGTGTAAGTAAGGTAGTAAACCAGGGAATGCTCAGGCAGGTTTTCAACACGCCTCATAAGCTCTTCGATATCCAAACCTGCTAAATAATTAAAAGAAACCCGGGTGGTGAATTCTTGAGTGTCCTCTCTGAACATCGTTTCGAAACTTTTGTCAGTTATTCCAGCGCCACTTACTACAAATATCGTTTTTGTATCCGGAAACAAATCCAGACTGTGTTTTATATTCCCGTTTAAATCATACCCAAAAATACCAACCACAGCATTGCTTGGAAATTTGAATTTCTCTTTCTTAATATATTTTGGAGTGATATATACTTTAGGAACATCTGGGAAAATTTCAAAATCTGACACAAATTGAGCAGCTTGAGGCAGGACGATAACGAGCAAATCCACGGGGAATTCTGTGTATTTACGGATTAACATTTGTTTCAAGCCATTTTTGAAGTCAATATCGTTAAATCGAATTAAATCCAGACTTTCAAAATTTAATTCGTATGGATGGGAAATAAGGCGGTTCATCTCATCTCGAAAATATTTATTAAAATATATCTGAAGGGGCCTATTCGTTTCCATAGAGTGTAAAACCACGATCCGTTTTTCTTGCTGGATTTTATTCTGAGCAAGAATCGTCATTTTTCCCATTAGAAAGAAACTTAGAAGGGAAACCATCCATACAGCTATCTTCAAACCTGGGTATATTTTATTCATCGATTTTTCTAAATATTTCTGATCTGTCGTAAAAATTATTTAGGGATAAATTGACCTAAAGGCGAAGGACTACTCCTCTTGGCTTATTATAAAAACAGGATAAAAGTTTATCATATCAACAGTTATTGTATTATTCCTGTTTTTTTAAATAATTCATGGTTTATCTTATAAGCTCTCCAATTAATTGAATTCAAAAACCAGCCATTTCCATACATACTCTTCTGCTAGTTAAATGCCAAAAAAAACAGCCAACTGAAATAAATTCAACTGGCTGTTTTAAATGACGTATCTATTCTTTGTCAGACAATTCTATGAGGTCCTACAGCAGAATTGCCATCACATATTTTGTGTAATATACCATATTTGGGAGGTGTTGATATCTTTTTAATCTATCTTCCTCATTCGCCTAAACGATCAGCTCCATCCCTTTTCTCCATGCAACTGTTTTTCGGAATGCGATTTCGTTTGTGTATTGGCAAATCCGCAAACATTGCGTGATGCGGGTGTCGATGTCCCGGCTACACCAACTGTCACTTCCTTGATCGAGTTTTCAATCAGTTCAGCAGTATTTTTTGCGGCTTCGCCACTGCGATTGGCCAGGTTGCGGACCTCTTCGGCCACTACCGCGAAACCCTTTCCATACTTGCCTGCTCTTGCTGCTTCCACAGCTGCGTTGAGCGAAAGCAGGTTTGTCTGAAAGGCAATTTCATCGATCACCTTCATAATTTTCGATACTTCATTGCTGGCATCCTGTATCCCGGTAATAGAGCTTTCCAATCTGTCCATCTGCTGATTGCCTTCATCAGCCAGTCGCGCTGTCTCGCCAGCCAATTTGGCTGCCTGCTCGGAATCCTTGGCGTTCTTCTTGGCCTGGGCATTGATTTCAGCCAGGCTGGATGATGTCTGTTCCAGGGATGCCGCTTGTTCGGATGCGCCTTGAGCCAGCGCCTGCGAACTGTCGGAAATCTGCTCCGATCCACTCAGCATCTGATTTGATCCAATGTTGACTTCATTGATCAGGTCTTTCAGCAGATCGAGTGAACTATTGGTATCTGTCTTTAGAATCAGCAAATCGCCGATCAGATCTTCCTCAATTCTCTCGGTCAAATCCCCTTTTGCCAGTGAAGACATGACGTGGCTGATACTTTTTACTGAAATCTGCACGGAGGTGACCAGAGAGTTCAGAGCATCGCCTGCCTGTCCGACCTCATCGCCACTCTTAACCTCGGCAGACAACGAAAAATCGTTGCTGCTGGTCACATTTTTAATAAAATCTGTCAGTTTACCAATAGCGGTGGTTGAAAGTCTGATAATAAAGAACAGCACAACAATCGAAACGATCAGAATAATACTGGTGATGATTGTTGAAAACAGGATACTGTCATTTAGCTCCTGGAAAAATTCCGACGTATATCCCGTCAATGAGATGGTCCAGTTGGTATTATCCATTCTGGTGAATGACAAAAATTTGTCATCTCCCCGCCAGTCGTAGCGGAAGAAGCCCTCTGCTTTCTCCACAAGTTGCCGGCCCCAGTCAAAACTAGTGGCCAGGTTCATTTTTAAGATGAGTTTGGGATCCGGATGGTGCAACAATACGCCTTCCTCATTGGTGATCGCAATATAACCGGTCTTGCCGATTTTTACCTTACTGAAAAACTCCGTGACGATATTCTCAAGGGAAAGATGGGCGATCAACACCCCTTTTGTCCCCTTGCTCTCTACGGGGAATTTAAGGTAGAAGCTGAGATAGTTCCCCTCTACCTTGGTATCTGCAATCAGCGCTGTACTGCTGAAGAACTGTTCACCACTGATATTTGTTCCAACCAATGCCTGATCAGTGGCAACCTTGACCTCCCCCTTTTCAGTAGAGAGAATCAGCGTCTTGAAATTTTTATTGACTTCAAGGGTCTTTTTAAACGTACCAAGCGCCTTTTTAAGCGCCATTTTGGCCATAAAGGATTTACCCAAGGAAACGGTTACTGCGCTTAATTTACTCAGATTTTTCAGTTCCTTTTGGTTGTCCTGAAACCAGTTATTCATCTCCCTTTTAACAAAGAAGCTGGCCTGTTGCATATTCGACTGTTGCTGATTCATGACCAGGTTCGTCATATCATTCGTAGTGATCGCAGTCGGTATAGCGACCACGATGACCATGATGATAACCAGCGGAAGCATAATCTTGAAAAACACCTTATTTAAAAACATGTTATTCCCCTTTTTTCCATTTTTATTAACTACTCAAAATGTGAGAGTCCGCATGTGATGAAGGCATCACCTTCTGACAACGAGGGTGATACCTATTTGCAGTTAAATTAGTTCCCTGCGCTACGAGATTTGTGAAATCAATCCAGGAATGACATTTACTCAACCACCGTAGCCAGTTCCAGGATATCAAATGGAACCTCAAGGCCCAGCTTTTGTGCTGTAGTGACATTCAGAAAAAATTTCGGATTGGCATCCATTTTCACCGGGGTACTTTTTATCGATTGTCCGTTGACTAATACAGAGACAATGGATTCCGCCAGCATCGTTCCCAGTTTTTCATCATCGGCTGCAAACCCGCCCAAAGCTCCATCTTTCACCGGTTTAGCAGAATAGGAAAGGATCGGCGTTTTACCAGCCATACCTACGATTTCGGTTGTCATATCTAATAGAAGTGCCTGGTTTCCAATGACAATAGCAGATACTTGGCCCTGATTTTGTTTCACAACCTTTTTGACTTGCCCCTTATTTGCCACAGAAGTAAAAGTGCATTTAAGGCCCATCTTCCGGCAGACTTGCCTTGTCCCTGCTTCGTCAATGGCTGACCCGGGATGGCCTTTTTCAGTCAGCAACACGATCGACTGCATATTCGGCAGGATCGCCTGGAAAACTTCAAATTGGGTTTCAGCAGGCAGGAAATAGGTTACCCCAGTAACGTTGTCTTCAGGTGCATCGAGGTTTTTAATGGCGCCCAATTGACCCGGGTGGTTGCATCCGCCAATAAAGGTTGGAATCCCGGGAGGATTCTTGCCCAAGTACTTGGCTCCGTTGGAGCGCAGGATAACCATCCCTGTTTTACTTTTTTGGTACTTGTCGATCACTTTACCCAGAGCGGTAATGTCTGCCAGTTCCTTGTGAAACTCAAGTTTGATTTGAGGCGCCAGCTCTTTCAACCCTTTTTCCAGACCTTTAGTGACTCTTTTGGCCATCCCGGATTTCCCCGCCCAGGCAACGCCAACCTTCAGCGTTTCCCCCAATGCAAGACCAGAAAATACGGTGACTAACAATACAATTGTAGTCAGGCTTATCAGTTTGAATTTCATCTTTCTCCTAAAACAGAACATTTTCATGTGGATCTCCTTTCTGAATGATATTAATAAAATGGCTATATCCGGGGTTCCCAAAAGGCCAACTAGCAAGGGATTCCCGTAAACCGGAATATAGACCATCATTTGTGCTGTTCAAAAAACAGCTGGTATGACGAGCCCTCAGTTTTTTATCCAAATTCTATGTTAAAGTCTCTGCTACTAGAGTCTGCTCATCCAGAGCGTTTCTTACTGCAACAGCCAGGTCATATAGGTCAATTGGTTTTGATAATATTTTTTTGATCTGCACTTGTTCAAGATCATCATCAGAAATAGCTTCGCTTAAGCCTGTTATCAACACAACCGGGATCTTAAAATTCTGTTCCCTGATTTTATCGGCCAGTTTCAGGCCGGTTAAATCCGGCATCGTATAATCAGTGAGAATTAGATTATATTTTTCTGGATTGCTGATAAATGCCTCATACGCTTTCAGGCTTTCAGTGAAACCTTCAACGGTATAACCTTGATCTTCAAGCAATGTGGTGTAAGAAAAAACATTCAGTTTTTCATCATCTACCAGCAATATTGTTTCTGTTCCAGTAGGAAACTGCTCAGGAGTTTTAGAATCTTCAACCGCTTTCCCCTCAGCCACTGGCAGGTAAACATGAAATTTAGTGCCCATATTCAATTCTGAATAGACGTAAATATACCCGCCAAGAGATTCAATAATCCTGTAAGTAACCGATAGACCAAGTCCGGTTCCCTCGCCAATTTTTTTTGTTGTAAAAAAAGGTTCAAATATTCTCTCCTTAGTCTCTTGAGACATACCGACACCTGTGTCTCTAACAGTTATCAGCAGGTAATTGCCCTTATCAATATGAAGATCACCCTTGTATTCAGTGAAATTTGATACATTCATTTCCAGGGTTCCATTTTTTCCCTGCATGGCATGTCCTGCATTTACTGCAAGATTCATCAGCACCTGATGAATCTGTGTGGGGTCACATAACACACAGCTGTTTTCTGCTTCAATTGATGAGTTGATGCTAATTGTTGAGGGCAAAGCGCTACGCAGAAGCTTTAAGGTTTCATTTATTATTGGTATTGTAACCACAACCTCTTTTTTGCTCTCGAATTTTCTGCTAATATTTAATATTTGAATAACAAGGTCGGACGCCCTAAAGGCTGCCTTTCTGATATTGTCGATAAACTGAAGAATATTCTCATCTTCCGTTTGAAGCTTTCTTTCTAAAAGCTGTGAGTATGCAAATATCGGTGATAAGACATTGTTAAAATCGTGGGCAATTCCACCAGTCAGAGTTCCAATGGCCTCCATTTTTTGCGCCTGTTTGAGCTGATTCTCCATTTTATTTTGCTCCGTCATATCATGACTGACTGAAGCAAAGTTTTTTATTTCTCCATCAGATGACAAAATCGGAAAAATCTTTACAAATTCCTCAATAAGGTCTCCCCCTTTTGTCTTATTAGTCATATTTCCAGCCCAGAATTGACCGCTGGTAACCGTCTCCAGCAAATTTTTATAATATTCATCGTCGTGTTCATTACTTTTTAGTATTTGTAAGTTTTTCCCAAATACTTCTGTACGTGAATACCCGGTATTACTTTCAAAAGCGGGATTAACGTATTCGATATTTCCTTTTAGATCGGTAATAACGACACTATCGCTTGACTGTTCAATGACAGAACCCAAACGACTCCGTTCCGTTTCAGACTTTCTGCGCTCGGTAATATCTAGCATAGTGGCAAAAACATATTTTTCGCCTTCGAATTCGAGTAAATGGGTGTTTACTTCGACGGGTAACTGTTTCCCATACTTATCTGTAATCACGCTTTCAAAGGTTTGAGTACCTTTTTCATCGAGCTCCTCCAGGTGAGCACTAAAAGTATCCAAAGAAGAATTGGTGTCAATATCCCAGAGCCTGGAATTTAGCATCTCTTGCTGCGAATAGCCTGTTAATTCGCAACTGGTTTTGTTGGCATAGCTGAACCGTCCGTTTTGTCTGATCCAGAATGTTGGGCTTGAATTATTATCTACTGAGTATTTGGTCAAGTGCAATTGCTTCTCTACTCGTATTCGATCAGTAATATCCTGGGCAAATGAAGA
>Ga0233431_1006183_pt1 | contig 10972 bp, 6 predicted proteins | sample SI_118_April2016_FD_179867 | JGI IMG/M metagenome (GOLD analysis project Ga0233431, IMG submission 179867) | Seawater microbial communities from Saanich Inlet, British Columbia, Canada - SI_118_April2016_200_MG | ecosystem: Environmental > Aquatic > Marine > Inlet | place: Canada: British...
GATTCGGCGTATCCGGGATTGTGTCGTCCGGAGAGGACGCGCTTAACAGGGTTGAAGCGGAACCGCCCGACCTGGTGTTAATGGACATTAAATTAGCGGGCCGGATGGATGGGATTGAAGCGGCGGAGCAGATCCGAGACCTGTTCAATATCCCGGTTGTGTATGTTACCGGTTATGCGGATGAAGACGTGCTTGAACGGGCTAAAGTAACCGAACCGTTTGGCTATGTTCTGAAACCCTTTGAGGACAGAGAATTAAATTCGACCATCGAGATCGCTCTTTATAAACATGAGATGGAGACGAAGTTAAAGGAGAGTGAGGCGAAATATCGTACTCTGTTTGAGGACTCTCCAATTTCTCTATGGGAAGAAGACTTTTCTGCTGTCAAATCATTTATTGACAATTTGAGAGACAAAGGTATCAACGACTTCAGAACATATTTCGAGGAACACCCAGAAGATCTTGCCCATTGTGCGGCTATGGTGAAAATTGTTGATATCAATAAGACCACTATTGATATGTACCAAGTCGAAACAAAGAAAGAGTTCTTGAAAGGGTTGTCTCAATTTCTTACCGAAGAATCTTACGAGCTGTTTAAAGAGAAAATCCTCTCTTTATGTGCAGGCAACACGTCATTTGAAGATAAAGCTATTACTCAGACTGCAACGGGCGAAATTAAATACATTTACATGAAATGCTCTCTGGCAGCAGACCAGGAGGCAACATGGTCGAAGATGTTGGTATCTATTATGGACATCACCGATCTCAAGCAGGCGGAGGAGGCGCTGCGGGAAAGAGAATCTCAATTACGCCAAATTATCGACCTGGTGCCTCATTTTATTTTTGTAAAAGATGAAACCGGTAAATTTGAAATTGTCAACAAGGCAACCGCGGAAGTTTATGGAACAACTGTGGAAGATCTTACCGGCAGAAGGGAGGCAGAGTTTGTTGCAAACGATGAAGATATGGAACGTTTCAGATCGGATGATCTTGAAGTGATAAGGTCCGGAAAAACAAAATTTATCCCGGAAGAACCCATAACCGATTCTGAAAACAATATAAGATACTTACAAACAACTAAAGTCCCCTTTACAATTTCAGGTTCAGAAAAGCCGTCCCTTTTAGGCGTTGCTGTCGACATTACGAACATAAAACTGGCAGAGAAAGTCCTGAGGGAGAGCGAAGAGAGATTCAGGAGCTTTATCGAAAACAGCCCTGTTGCAATGTTCGAAATCAATACAAAAGGTGAATTTACTTACGCCAACAAGAAACTTGTGAAGATGACAGGGTACGACCCGGAAGAGTGGGCCAATAAGCCTTTTAATACTTTTCTGCACCCTGAAGATCTCAGTATTGCGATGGAGAAAATGCAAAAGAGACTTTCCGGTCAGGGTAGTTCAGAGCCGTACGAAATCAGAGTATACCATGCCTCCGGTGATATTCTGTGGGTGAAAATCAGTCCCGAATCGGTTTATGAGACAGATGAGAGTGGTAAGAAAAGGCTGGTTGGCGCGCAGTGCTTTGTACAGGACGTCACCAGTAGAAAGCTTGTTGACCAGGCCCTCACGGAGAGTGAAGATAAATTCAGGTTGATTTCTGAGCAGTCATTGATGGCCATTGCGATTATTCAGGATAACAAAATCATATATGCGAATGAAGCATACTTAGCAATGACCGGATATACATGGGAAGAGATAATAAATTGGACAGTAGGTGACACTGCACAATTGATCCACCCCGACGATCGCCCTTTTGTAATGGAACAGGGTCGAAAGAAAGCGACGGGGATCAGGGATGGGGTCGTTATTCATTATTCCTATCGAGGGGTTACCAAAAGCGGGGAACTAAGATGGATCGATCAATATTCAAAGACCATCACGTACAGGGGGAAACCTGCCGATTTAATGATATTTATTGATATCCACGAACAAAAACTTGCCCAGGAAGCGCTACGGGAGAGTGAGTCTTTTTTTTCACAAATGTTTGAACAATCAACTACAAGTACGTGTCTTTATAACCCGGATGGAACTGTTAATAGAGTTAACAATGCATTTTGTAAAATGTTTGGCGTTGAAGAAAAAGTCATTATAAATGCAGGTTATAATGTGTTTGAAGACCAGGCGACCATCGATGCTGGGGTTATCCCATTGTTGAGAGATATATTCGATGAAAAGAAGAATAAAAACTGGGAGACAATTTTTGATATTGGCGTCGCTTCAGCTTCAACGAAAACGCCCACGTCGAGATCAGGAAAAATATTCCTTGAAGTCTTCGGATATCCGGTGCTGAATCGTAAAGGTAATCTGGAATATGTGGTGCTTCAACATTACGATATCACCGAGCGCAAACGGGCAGAACAGGCGCTACGGGAGAGCGCAAAAGATTATAGTTCAACGTTGAATGATCTTCTCGTGGGAGTAGTTGTGCATGGCAGTGATTCAAGTATTCTATTAAGCAATCCGGAAGCATCAAATATCCTTGGTCTGACGTATGAGCAAATGTCAGGGAAAGAGGTTGTTGATCCTGCATGGCATTTTTTGAATGAGGATTCAACTGTTATGAAAATTGAGGACTATCCTGTAAGTAAAGTGCTTTCAACAAAAATGCCGATTCATAATTATGTTCTTGGAATCATAAGACCTGACAGGGAATATATAACCTGGGTAATTGTAAATGCAATTCCAATGTTTTCCAACGACAATGAACTGGAGAAAATTGTTGTAAATTTTGTGGATATCACCTCTCAAAAGCAAGCCGATGAGGCGCTACGGGACAGTGAGAAAAACTATAGGCTTCTCATTGAGAACCAGACCGATATGGTTGTTAAATTTAATACGGAAGGTGAGCTCCTTTTTGTTAGCCCATCGTACTGCAAAACATTTGACAAAACTCAAGATGAGTTACTTGGGAAGAAATTCCTACCCCTCATTCATGAGGACGACAGGGAAAATGCGGAAAAAGCCATAGGTAAAGTCTATCAGCCGCCATATACCGGTTATGTTGAAGAACGGGCAAAAACAAAAGACGGATGGCGGTGGCAAGCTTGGCTCAATACGGCTGTACTGAATGAAGTGAACGAGGTCGACTCTATTATTGCTGCCGGCAGGGATATCAACGAGCGCAAGGCAGCAGAGGAGGCGCTGTGGAAGAGTGAAGAACAATACAGAACGTTTGTAGATAATTTACCGGTTGCGGTTTATCGAAATACCCCCGGCCCTGAAGGGGCATTTCTTATGGCAAATCCAGCCTTCTGCAAAATGTTCGGATTCAAAAACGAGGAAGAGGTCAAAAAGGTAACCCCTGCCAGTATTTATCAGAATCCTGAAGAAAGAAAGCAATACTCGGATAACCTCATACAAAAGGGAGTATTTAAGAATGATGAGCGGGCATTACAGAAAAGAGACGGAACTCCTGTGTATACATCAATCACTTCCCGCGTGTATAGGAAAGATGGAGAAATTTCTTATTTTGATTCCATTATGCTTGATATCACCGAACAAAAGTTTGCTAAAGATGCGCTGCAGGAGAGCGAAGAAAAATATCGCTCAATGATGGAATCGATGAAAGACCCAATATATATTTGCTCTCAGGATTATCGAGTTGAGTATATGAATCCCTCTATGATCCAGAGAACAGGACATGATGCCACAGGAGAAAAGTGTTTCAAGGCCCTACACGATTTGGACGAAAAATGCCCATGGTGTATGCACGATGAGGCACAACAACCCGAGTATTGTGAAGATGATATCGTTAGCCCGAAGGACAACCGTTCTTACCATGTTTCCAGCTCCCCCATTGCTCACGGGGACGGAACTATTTCAAAGATGACTGTTCTTAGAGATACTACCGATTTGAAAAAATTGGAAACCCAGCTCCAGCAGGCCCAGAAGATGGAGGCCATCGGAACTTTGGCCGGGGGCATTGCCCATGACTTCAACAACATCCTTGGAGGCATTATAGGGTATGCGGAATTAGCAAAGATGAAAGCGCCTGAAGGCAGCAACATTATTGCTTACCTGGATAAGATGATAAAATCAAGCGACCGGGCAGCAGATCTGATTAAACAGATCCTGACGCTAAGCCGCCGGCACAAACAAAAACAAAGACCCGTGCAGGTCAGGCATATCATTAAAGAGACGCTTAGCTTGCTCAGAGCCACACTTCCCACAACCATTGAGATCAGGCAGGATCTGGCCAAAGACGCAGGTGTTGTTAATGCAGATCCCACTCAGATGCATCAGGTGATCATGAATCTTGCCACCAACGCAGGCCATGCCATGCAGAAGGATGGTGGTGTGCTTGAAGTTACCCTTGCCAACGTGGAATTAGATGACCTTTCGGCTGAAAAGCATTTAGATCTGGCTGCCGGTTCTTATCTTAGGCTGACGGTCAGTGACACAGGCCACGGAATGACCGCTGAGATAATGGAGCGAATCTTTGATCCCTACTTCACCACCAAAGATACGGGTGAGGGAACAGGCTTAGGGTTGTCGGTAGCCCACGGCATTGTTAAAACCCATGGGGGCACAATCACTGTTTATAGCGAACCGGGGGAGGGAACCATCTTTCACGTGTATCTGCCCCTTATTTTGGAGGAGGAAAGGGAGGTAAAGGAGTCTGAAGAGCCCCTCCCTACCGGAACTGAGCGTATCCTATTCATTGATGATGAGGAGGCCCTGGTAGAGATAGGGGGCCAGATATTAGAGCAGTTGGGGTATGAGGTGGTGGCCGAGAAAAGCAGCGTGCAGGCCTTAGAGCTGTTCCGGGCAGAACCTGACCGGTTTGATCTGGTGATTACCGACATGACCATGCCCCACATGACAGGCGACAAATTAGCCCAGGCACTTATGAAAATCCGGCCCCAAATCCCCATTATTCTTTGCACCGGGCACAGCGGACTGGTCTCAGAAGAGAAGGCACAGGAGATAGGGATTAAGGCATTTGTCATGAAGCCTCTCGTGATGCGGAATTTGGCGGAAACCGTTCGGAAGGCGCTGGATGAAAAGTGATACGGAAAATTCACATTTCATCAAATCTGATATTGTCAATCTCAAAATAATTCTATTGGGACGCTGTTCTATTGGGACGCTGTTAGGTTATTAAGTTGTGGAAAAGCGTTATGCGCTCCGATCTGCTGGTTCGGACCTGGGGGGAATCGCTCTGAAATATTTCAATAATTCAGGATAATGCACGTATCTTTAAACTCGCTTAATGCGAATCCAAAGCCTCCACTTCACAAAGCTTGACAAAATATACCGGCGTGATATTCTCTATTCGCGAATTGCGAAAGGAGAATGCTCATGGTCCTCAAGCCTCAAGATATTTTGGTTTTATTAAAGCTAATCTCTGTCGGGGAAAAAAACTGGTCTTACAACATCTTGTCCGTATCGCTTGGTATGAGTCCCTCAGAGGTCCACGCCGCAGTGAGGCGTTCTCTAACCGCTGGCCTTGCTGTGAGGCATGACGATACCATTTCCCTAAATATTCGCAATCTTGAAGAGTTTTTGATTCACGGGCTAAAATATGTTTTTGTCCCCGACAGAGGCGAGTTGAGCAGGGGAATTCCAACCCTCTACGCAGCTGACCCCTTAAAAGGCAAATATTCCGATACAGATGAACCGCCACCGGTTTGGCCCGACCCAACCGGAATCGTCCGCGGGATGGCATTTTCACCGCTATACAGATCGGCTCCAAAAGCAGCTCGCGAGGATCAGGCGCTATATGAGTTGCTTGTATTAATCGATGCGCTGCGAGGAGGTCGCGCCCGGGAACGCGAGGCGGCTGTGGCAGAAATAAAAGATCGCTTAAAAGCATATGAAAAGTCCCAATCTTGACATTTTAATAGCTGCGGTTCGCCTTTTAGGATCGATAGCCGATGAGATGGTGTTTGTTGGCGGTTGTGCGACCGGTTTGCTGCTGACTGATCCTGCCGCCCCATCGATACGGGTTACCGAAGATGTCGATGCAATCGTCGAAGCAACGACTTTAAGGAAGTATTATCATTTGGCGGACGGTCTTCGTGAACGCGGTTTTATCGAAGATATGACTCCAGAGGCACCTATCTGCCGGTGGAGAGCAAAGGGTGTTGTTCTGGATGTTATGCCGACGAATCCGGAAATCCTTGGTTTTGGAAATAGATGGTTTGGTCCTGCAGCAGTAGCGGCGGTTCGCATCGAACTGTATTCAGGCAGGCTGATTAGGATGGTGACTGCGCCCTATTTTCTGGCAACCAAATTCGAAGCCTTTGATGGTCGTGGGAATCGAGACTATCTTATGTCTCATGATATGGAGGATATCATCGCTCTGATGGACGGAAGGGCTGAAATAGCAGAAGAAGTAATACATTCCAGTGATGATTTAAAAAGCTATCTTGCACACAGGTTTGCTAACCTTTTAGAGCAACAGAGGTTCATTGATGCGATCCCTGGCCATTTACTACCGGATGCGGCCAGCCAGAGAAGGCTACCGATGATAATGAATCGAATAAGGCAAATCGCTGGATTTAAATAAGGACGCTGGGGGGACGCTGTTAGGTTATTAAGTTGACGTGGGGTCTTTGGGCGGTTCGGGGAAAACCTCGGCCTATTTCTTGTACATAGAAAGATTATCTCTGATATAAAAAAACTAAGGGGGCTGTAAAATGGAAATTATCATTGTAGTGTTAGCTGTTTTGTTTCTTGGTTTAATTGCATATATATCGTCACAAGCTATGCGCCATTAAAGGATAAATGGTATAACCAACGGGTCGAGAGGACGGGAATTTCTTTGGTTTTTTCTTTGCGACGTCACTGTACCCCATCAGCCACCCCAAACGTTATGATTAAACACCTCTTCATTTCGTGCCCGCGGGCCGGGTCAAAATCAATATCTATGATATCACCCCTTTTTATTTCCATTAGATGCCGTCTCCTGAGGTGAAATCCCACTCCTTGTTACTCTCTTTGATAAAACCGTAATTGGCCTCATGCCCTTCTTTCATGGCCAATTCCATTTCCCCTCTCTCTTTTTGATCCAGACTTTCGGATATAAGCCTGCGAGTCAGTTCACTCCTGCTGAACTCAACCTTGCGGGCCAATTTATCTAATTTATCAACGATAATGCCAGGCAATTCAATATTGATTCTCTTCCTTGTATGAGCCAATGCTGCTGCCATAGTATGCCCCCTACTTATATGTAATTTCATGGTATGCGATCATGATACCGAAAAGTGACATCATTATCAACCATAGAGGTTTGCCGCGGTTTCCGGGACGGAGGATTGGAAGTGTCCGATTTTCCGGAAATGTCCGGATTGTCGGACAGGTTTTATCCTCGCTGCGAAGGGCCCTCCTCTGTTATAAATCTTATATTAACTTTTCTCCTTTCAATATTTTCAACAAAAATTCAATCATATGACTCATATTTCCTTCCTGTTTAATTCCGGGAAACATGTTTCTGGCGCTGATTTTGCAGTATCACCCCCGAAATCACCCTGAATAAATATTCACATGCAGACGTTTGACCCTGCTTCAAAACGGGTGAATGGTTGAAAAACAAGTCACTGGTTGTAAAATTTTCAGGAGGGAAATTTCATTATGGACGGAAAATATGTTCGGAGTGAGTTTATTGTTCCCCGTTGTACCGACGCGTGTCCGGCCGGGGTAGATGTACCCCGGTACATCCGCGCCGTAAAAGACGGTAAGTATGATGAGGCCGTTTCGGTATTAAGGGAAAAACTGCCCTTGCCGACGGTGTGCGCGGATGCATGTTTTGCCCCTTGCGAAGATGTGTGCGCATACAAGCAGTTTGGGGATCCCATTGCCATCCGCGCGATTAAACGGGCGGCTGTGGACAAGGGGGGCGATGCTTGGAAAAGCGCCAGAAAAAGCGCCGGCAAAACGGGTAAAAAAGCAGCGGTGGTTGGTGCAGGCCCCGCAGGTTTGACGGTCGCTTACTATCTGACCGGAAAAGGGCATGAAGTGACACTGTTTGACGCTTTCCCCAAACCGGGCGGCGCCATGCGGTATGGCATTCCCAACTATCGGTTGCCCGAAGAGAGACTGGACAAGGACATCAGCGACATTCTGGAGATGGGTGTTACCTTCAAAGGGGAAACGGTCATTGGTAAAGATGTGATCATGGATGAACTCAAGAAGAATTTTGATGCCATTTTCCTGGCCTCCGGCGCCAATGGGAGCGCCCGGATTGCCGTGGAAGGTTCCGAAAAGAAAGGTGTGTTCTGGGGATGGGATTTTTTGAAAGACGTGGCCTTAGGTGAAGCATTTGACATGAACGGCGACGTGGTGGTCGTGGGTGGCGGCAACGTAGCCATTGACGTGGCGTTGACCGCCAGAAGACTTGGCGCACAAAACGTGCAGCTCTTCTGCCTTGAAGCCCGGGAAGAAATGCCGGCCCACGCCTGGGAAATCGCCCGAGCCGAAGAAGAAGGCGTGATGATTCATAACGGATGGGGTCCGGTGGAAGTGATGGGAGATAAAGCAGCCGCAGGATTACGTTTTCAGAAGTGTATATCCGTGTTTGATAAATCTGGTAAATTCAGCCCGGAGTTTGACGCTGAAACAACTGAAAAAGCAGAGGGGTCAGCCGTTATTCTGGCAGTGGGCCAGGCGGCTGATCTGGGATATGTGGAAGGGCAGGCCGGTATTGATGCAGCAAACAGCCGCATTGGCGTATCCGAAAATCAGGCCACAGGCGACGCTATGGTATTTGCCGGCGGCGACGTGGTCAGTGGTCCGGATTCCATCATCGGCGCCATTGCCCAAGGCCGGAAAGCAGCCGGCGCCATGGATGCTTACCTGGGTGGGGACGGCAATATTGATGAGGTCCTGGCAACACCTGAAGACGAGATTACTCTGGCGCCGTTTCTGCTGGAGGTAAAATCTCGCAATGAAATGGAGATTTTAAAGCCATGGGCACGGCTGAACGGTTTTGACCAGGTGGAAAAGGGCTTGAGCAGCCAAGGAATAGCGGACGAAGCAGCCCGCTGTTTGAACTGCGATGCCCGCAAGTTCGAAGTGGTTCTGAATATGGAATACTGCAAGGAATGTGGTTATTGCGCCGAAGTCTGCGATGTGGGGACTTTCGGACCTGCCAGTATTTTCAATACGAAAGGTTACAGACCGGCCGAGGTCAAGTCTTCAGATTGGTGCGTTGGGTGTTTTAAGTGCTATTTTTCCTGCCCTGACTTCGCCATCGATGTCGCAGAAGTAACAGCCTGAAACTAGAGGGAGGTTAATCATAATGAAAAGGTATTTGGAAACAGGAAATTTCGCGATTACCGAGGGAGCAATTCTGGCGGGTTGCACGTTCTTCTCCGGCTATCCGATTACGCCGGCCACCGAGTTGGCCGAGGCCATGAGTCTGAGGCTTCCCCAGGTGCACGGCGTCTATCTGCAGGCCGAGGACGAATGCGCCGCCATGCATATGTGCATCGGCGCATCCCTTGGGGGCATGAAAGCCATGACGGCCACTTCCGGCCCCGGCTTTATTTTGTATATGGATCCCTATGGCTGGGCACTGGGCTGCGAAACGCCGGTGGTGGTGCTCAATAGCGGCCGGGTGGGTCCGGTGAGTGGCATTACGGGGGCGCCCGGACAGGGCGAGTTCTACCTCATGCGGTATCCCACCCAGGGCGGGAATTTTGAAGCCATCTGCCTGGCGCCCAATACGGCTCAGGAATGCATGGCCATGACCATCGAGGCCTTTTATCTGTCCGAACGATTCCGTATGCCCGTCTCGGTTCTGGCGGACCAGCTGATTACCGACGGTTTTGAGGATATCAGCGTTCCGGAGAATGACGATGAGATGAAAGAGATGGGTTTTCGCACCTGGCCCAGAAAAATTCACCAGGGACCTGACTTTTACCCGTCATCGGATGCCCTCGACGTGGCGCCGGTGGTCATGGGGCACAATACAGGAGCGCTTTGTTCCGACTGGACCCCCACGGAAGAAGGGTACGACATCGAAGAGGTGGAAGCGCATCACCAACACGCCTACCGCCTGATCTATAAGGTAAGGAATCACCGGGACATCTTTAACCATCATTTTGAGAAAAAGTACATGGATGATGATCCGGACCTGGTGGTGGTGTCTTACGGCAGCCCCTCCCGGGTCGTCAACACCGCCGTGGAAAAAGCGCGCGGCATGGGGTTGAAGATCGGTTCGCTCCGTCTCATCAATATATGGCCTTTTCCCGACGAGCATTTCGACCGCAGCACCAAATATCTGTCCGTGGAACTCAACTGGGATGGTCAGCTGGTCCGTGAAGTAAAGCGTGCGGCGCCCAAAGATTCACAGATCAATTTCCTGGGGACCTGCGGTGATTTGCCAACGACTCCGGATCTGATTGAAACCTTTGAGAAAATTCTTAAAGATGAGCCCCTCAGTCGACAAGGTTGGGTATTGGAGGAATGGTAAATGGAATATAAAGCGAGCGAGATGACTGCGAAATATTTACGTTCCAGGAAGATCCCCAGCACGGCGTGTTCGGGGTGCGGTCTGGGAATGAACCATAAGGTTGTGGTACAGGCCATTGGTGAACTGGACATTGAAGTGGCGGATGTTGTCTGGGGTACTTCCATCGGATGCGCCGGCCGGCAGACCTTCGCCACCTGGAAAGGGGATGGGTTCGCCGGTACCCATGGCCGGGTGTACGCCATTGCCCGGGGGTTGCGGATTGCGCTTCCACCCGAGAAAAAGATTATCCTTACCGTGGGGGACGGCGATGCCTTCGGCATCGGACTCATGCACCTGATTCATTCGGCCCGGTCCAATGCGGACATGACCGTGATCGTCAACGACAATCTCGGCTATCAGTCCACCGGTGGTCAGTACGGGTGGACCACCCCCCAGGGGAGTCATACGGACAGCAGTCCCTACGGCATGTTTGAGCATAATCTCATGAGCGACGGCATGGACGTTATGCATATCCTAAAAGGGGCCGGCGCCACTTTCCTGGCGCGCCATGTGGCCA
>Ga0233431_1006185_pt1 | contig 10969 bp, 8 predicted proteins | sample SI_118_April2016_FD_179867 | JGI IMG/M metagenome (GOLD analysis project Ga0233431, IMG submission 179867) | Seawater microbial communities from Saanich Inlet, British Columbia, Canada - SI_118_April2016_200_MG | ecosystem: Environmental > Aquatic > Marine > Inlet | place: Canada: British...
CGGACAGATATAAATATGAAGTTCCTTGAAACGGCGTATGTCCCCACGAGCACCGCGTGAGCCCCGCGGGTTTCACCCAAACTCAGCACCTCGCGGGACAGCAGGAACTCCCCTTTACCCTCCTCGATGAAGATGGACTCCTCGCGTAACTTTACCTCAACGATCTTAAAACCGTGTTGGGCCAAACGGCTCGCAATCTGTTCTGATACGATTCGCCCCAGGGTGGAGGATTCAGTGAGATCGTCAATGTTGGCGAAGCTTGCTGTCAAAATCGACTCATCCAGCGAAAGCCCCCGGAAACGCAACCCCCTCCCAAGAGTGTCGGCTGCTGCATAACTCGATTCAAGCAAATTTGAGTAGGGCTGTGGATCCGGCAGGGTGAAGGTTGCCTCCCCCCTGCCCGTTGCCGGAGTGGTCTTTTTCGCACAACCTGGCATGCCCGTTAAGATGAGCCAGGCCGCAAAAACGAAAGGAAAAAAATATCTGAACACGAGGAAGAACTCTCGAAGACAATATAAGAACTGTAGGCGCGGGGCCATCCCTGTTTTTTTTCGTCTATGCATAATGCTATAATCCTCGTTCCATGATTTAGCTGACCATCATCTGTTCTATTCGCCACATTGTAGTTTCGTTACCTTTAATATTATTGTTGATCTGATCGAGGGGGAAGATCCAGGATCATATTGCAAAACTTTTCAGCGTTTCTTCTCATGAGTACGGCGGTCGATGGCGCAGGCGCCCCTTTCCCTTGTGCGACGATATAATCGGTTGAAAGGGCCGGCTGCGCTGTTTCCGTTGCATTTGCGTACCAGAGGGTCTTCGGTTTCCCTCCCCTTACTTTAATAACACGTATTTCTTCCTTCACACTGGAAGGTTCCAGAAGACTGCCCTCAAAATAGTAAAGAAGCTCTCCGACAATAATCAGGTCATATCTCTTAATTCGGGCATCATTGATCAGGTTGCGCATGGTCATATCATTGATGTCGGGCAGGGGAATAATCTCTCGGAATACGCCTCTCTGCTCCAGCGCCTGACATAAAAAAAGAGCGGCAACTTTTCCCTTTCCCCGGGCATTGGAGGGGGCTCTAAATGAGAAAATCGCTACCTTTGCGGCACCGTAGTTATTAGACTGGGGGATCGAAAAAATTCCTTCCGGCAGGCCTACAGGCGGTAGAGTAACGTTGCGTTGGTAGGCGCACCCCGCAAGAAGAGATACTGCCATGATAATATAAGCCGATATTTTTATCTGAGCATACATGGTTTTTAGATCCCCTACTTCTGTCCCTTCGGACAAGTTGACACGTCTAAACAGGATTCATTAATGAATCTTTCAAGTTTCGTGCCAGTTGCTGTGCCCCATGATGCCATTATCGGACTGCGTGAGTAAATCACGGTTGTTGAGAGTTTTCTCATTTCCATGCACCGCATTCCTCGTTCCTACATAGAGCGTAGGAACGAGGAATGCGTCAGAATTTTGACTCAAAGTTGAGTTCAGAGGTTGATTTTGATAAAAAAGTGGTATAATTGAATGATGAATTACTTGAATCGCAGAATTTCATTCCGTGGAAAAACAGGCTCACCTGCCCAAAGGAACGATAGTCATGGAAAAGCATAAGACAGTGTTGATAGATGATCATGCTGGAGAATCCGAGGGAAATCCGGATCTTTTCAAGGATGTTGTTGTTGCTTCAAGCGAAGCCATTGTGGTCAGCGAGCCGGGTGGCCGGCTTATCTATGTCAACCCTTCTTACGAAAGACTTTTCGGCCGTTCTCTGGATATTGCCCGGTCACTCAACTACCGGGATCATTATTCGGAGAAATCCATTGAAAAGCACCATCAAGAAATTCTACCAGCCGTTAAAAGAGGGGAACCCTGGGAGGGTTTGATAGAGGTTCTAGATTCAAAGGGGAATCATTTTTCCGTCTGGCAGCAGACATATGCTACTCACGACGAAGAGGGGGAAATACACTATTGTGTCACTCTAATGCATAAGTTCAAGGAGCGGAAAGCTGAGAGGAATCTGCGGAAAGCCCAACAAGCGCAGGCTATCGGGACGCTTGCCGGAGGGATTGCCCATGAGTTTAATAACATTCTCTGGATTATCATGGCTAACACGGAACTTGCAGCAGGTAATCTCCCGGAGGGAAATACGGCCCAAAAAAACCTCCAACGTGTAGAAAAGGCCTGCTCACGGGGCGCGGATCTTGTGCAGCAGATCCTCAGTTTCAGCCGTCAGGACGAACATAGGCCCAGGCCGCTGGATATCATGCCCATTACCAAAGAGCTATTGAAGTTTTTGCGATCATCTATCCCAACAACTATTGAAATCCGGCAAAACATCCCAACTCAATCAGCGACAATCATGGCTGACCCATCCCAAATGCATCAAATGCTTATTAATCTTTTCACCAATGCGGTCGATGCCATGGGGGAAAAGCCAGGCGTTCTGGAGATTAGCATGACTGATGTTGAATTGGATCAGAATGATACGGCCCTTCATCATGACATGGCTCCGGGGGAATACATCAGGTTAAGTGTGAAGGATACCGGTATTGGCATGGAACCCGAGGTTGTGGGAAGGATCTTTGAGCCATTTTTCACGACTAAGGATGTGGGTGAAGGGAGAGGGATGGGGCTGGCCGTGATCCACGGAATCGTCAAGAATTGCGAAGGGTCCATAGAGGTTCATAGCGAGCCGAGGAAAGGCTCAACCTTCCATTTGTTCTTCCCGAAAATAGAAGAAGGGACGAAATCCGGCTCCGGTGCATTCATCCCTTCTGTCGAAGGGAAAAAGCGAATACTTTTTGTTGATGACGACAAGGAAATTGCGAATACGGGGAAAGAAATGTTGGAAGGTTATGGTTACCAGGTTGAATCGAAAACCTGTTCAGAAGAAGCTCTGAAAACATTTCGCAACCGCCCTGACAGATTTGACCTGGTTATTGCTGATATGATCATGCCCAAAATGACGGGGGAGGAGTTGGCTGAGAAGTTCGTGCGAATCCGGCCTGATATTCCGATTATCCTTTGCACAGGTTACGACGAAGAGATCTACAAGGAGAGAGCCAGGAAAGCTGGGATTAAAGCGGTTATAATGAAGCCCGTCACCGGACGTGGCTTGGTTACTGCCATCAAGAAGGCTTTAAGAGATGAGGTTTAATAGATATTTCCCTAAAACTTGCATCTCACATGGGTTGGAATTTATAAGGACCTCAAAATAAATTGTACTCAAATTTCGAGCCCTTATGCTTTTTTGGGAAAATTTTATCTTGCAATAAATTGAATTGTGGTATACAAACTCATTCATTCCCTTTTAACCCTGTCCTAAACTGTGCCCATTAAACATGGATACTTCGCTTGCTTTAGTGCCGGTTCATCCTTCTCATCCTTCCTTTTTAAGGGTCGGTGGCCCTTTGGTAAATCCCAATCATAATAACGCTGGTCGATTCGCTCGGGAAGTGGAACATATCATATATGAGTGTGATAGGCTGGATCGTATTTATGGATCAGCCGCGTTTGAAATTGTTAACGCAGCAAAGGGAACGTTGATAAATACTTATGCCTGATTAGATATCTCAAATTAGGGAAGTTCTATGGATGATAAGAAGAATGAACATCAGGAAAAAAGGAAATATTTTAGAATAGAATACCCTGCCTCAATCAGACCAACCATAAAGATCAGAAAACACGAGTTTAAAGTAGTGGATATTTCTGAAAAAGGGGTTAGGTTTTTTGCTGATAAAGAAATTAAATTTGGGAGATGGGTCACTGGAAATATCACATTTCATGATGGTCAAGCCATCGGTATAGAGGGCAGAATTGCGTGGAAGCGCGGAGAAAGTATTGGAATGTTCCTTACTGTAAAGTCCATCCCGTATCCAAAAATACTCAGTGAGCAACGACTTCTTGCTCGTTTTAAACCTGAAGACGGTTCTTCCGGCGAATAGAAGCAGGATGATTTCGCATGGTGGAACTTGGAGAGGGCGATGAAGAAAATTCAGGAAGAGATGTTACAATCAAGGGGGACGGAAGTCCTGTCTGTCTTGGCTGGGGGGATTGCCCACAGGTTCAACAATGCCCTGTCCGCGATTACCGGTAATGCGGAATTGCTCGAAATGGAGCTTGCCGGGAATGATAAGTTAAACCGATATGTCATCCGGATGAAAGAATCTGCGCGTCAAATGGCCCATTTGAGCAATCAGCTCCTGGCCTATGCAAGGGGTGGCAAATTCAATCCTGAAATCATATCCCCAACCGATTTTTTGAAGGATACCATCCCCCTGATCAAGGAGATCTCGGATCTTGAGATCGCAATAGAAACTGATCTTCCGGCGGATATTATGAATATTGAGGCGGATAATACACAGATGCATATGGTCTTATCCGCAATAATCACCAATTCCGACGATGCCACGGAAGATACGGGTCGTGTCATGATTTCGGCCAGAAACGTGGTGGTTGATGAAGAATTTGCAAAAGGCTGTCCTGCTCTCAAACCGGGTCCCTATGTTTCTATCACTTTTGAAGATGATGGAATCGGCATGGATCAAGAGACGGGAGATAGGATCTTTGAGCCCTTCTTTACCACCCATTTCACGGTGCGAGGGCTTGATATGGCCGCTGCGTACGGTATTATCAGAAACCATGATGGGTGGATAACAGTCGATTCTGAATTGGGCAGAGGGACCAGGGTTGTCATTTATCTCCCTGCTGTGGAGGGCAAGGCAAAAGAAGAAAAGGCGCCATATACGAGTGGTGTCGGTTCCACAAAGACGGTGTTGATTGTTGAGGATGAAGAGGCGGTTTTTGATATTACACAGGAGATGTTAGAGTCATTGGGCTATCGGGTTATAGTAGCCAAGACCGGAAAGGATGCCATCCATACAGCCGAGACCTTTGATGGGCAGATTGACCTTGCCCTATTAGATATAAACTTGCCTGATATGGAAGGCGGAAAGTTGTATCCCCTTCTCATGAAAGCCCGCCCGAATCTGAAAGTGATTGTTTTTAGCGGATATACGATTGATGGGCTGGCCCGGAATATCATGGATGAGGGTGCGCAGGACTTCCTTCAAAAACCGTTTTCACTGGCCTCATTGTCGGAGAAACTCAAGAAGGTCCTGGAGGGAGCATAGACATTTTATGCTTCAGCTTTGGTTAGTCCGGATGGTTCAGATTCGATCTCCTCTTCGCTGACAACCCGGTTTTTCCCGGTTCTCTTGGCCTGGTAAAGGGCCTGATCGGATCGGTCAATGACGGTGGAAACCGAATCGTTCTCGCAAAATGAACTCACACCGATACTCACCGTAATGGAGAGGCCTTTTCCCCCCTTTTTTTTATCGGTTGTGTAGTGGGTCCCAGCAATCGCTTTTCGGAGGCGCTGTGCTTTTTTTAATGCATTTCGCAGTGATGCCCTCGGGAGGACTATGGTGAATTCTTCGCCGCCGTAACGTGCCAGGAAGTCTTCATCACGGATGAATTCAGTGCATTTCTTAACTAAGGCCACCAGAACCCGGTCGCCGATCTGGTGTCCATACCCATCATTAATATTTTTGAAATCATCGATATCGAGCATGAGTAACGAAAAGGGTGATTGTTTGATCGTGTTTCGGTCCACAAGTTTACGTATATAGCTATCAAAGGCCTCACGGTTATATGCTTTGGTGAGGCCATCGGTCATTGCCTTGGTCTTGACCTTTTTCAGTTCAACGTTAAGTCTGCTTACCTGTTTGGAAAGTACGTCCATCCGCTGTCTGTCCTGCTCCTCTTTCTTACGTACGGTCGCTTGAATTGACGCCACTTCCTTTTTCAAATTTTTCTTCATAATCTTGATATCGTCGAGCATCGTTATGATTTCGAGCTCTTTGCTTCGCTCATAAACCTTACGATTGTAATCCCGGTTCTCCGTATCCAGGGTTGTAATCGCCGTTCTCTGAAGGCTGATTATATCCCATAGTTCCTTTTCTCGGTTGTTCAAATACTCCTTTTGCCCCCTGATGAAGACGGGGATGGATTTTTTGTAGCTTTCAAAAAAGGTTTCAACGGCCTTCGTATTTTTTTCGGTAACGAATCTTTCCGACAAATCATCAATCTGCTTAGCAAATCGATCGGAATCGGTTTCTTCAAAATCCATGGAAAAATCCTTAATGAACAGCAACAGCGCTCGGATCGCATCCAAATAGATGCCCTTCTTTTCGGCATTGTCGCGGATTTCTTCAATAAATTTTTCCATATCAACGGTCTCGTTTTCCCTGTTTTTCGAGAAATTTGCCATTCAATCTCCCTGATTAGTCTTATGTTCCCAGTGCAGTGTTTTTTTTAATCCGTTCCCCAAAATTAATTTTCTGCCTTAAGCAATTTTGTTATATAGGATGGCAGTAACCCGATGACCTCCGTCGGCGCATTCAAAGGTCTTCGTTTGTCAATTTGCATTTGAGGTGATTCAACAAAATCTATACTCCCAAGATCGATTGGATCCGGCTTGTTTGTCAGAGGTTGACCTTTGTTGTCGGTGCACGGGAGAATAATCGGGCCATCACTTAGGAGCACGTACGCCATCTGGCCATTTCGCAAAGCGAGTATGCTTCCCGGGGGATAAATGCCGATAATTTTTACGAATGAATGCAGAACGACTTGGAGAAAAGGATCTTTGTTTGCGTAGGAGCGGAAAATATTTGCGACAGCGTTGATAGGGTTAAAGGCGTCCTTGTAGCACCTTTTACTGGTCATCGCATCATAAATATCGGCCAGCTTTGCAATTTTCACATATGGCGGGATTTCAATGGGAAGTTTATTGTCCGGGTAACACCTTTGTTCGTGGATAAATAAACCACTATGGTGATTGCTCAGTACATTTTCAATAATTGCATTATTTATTCTGTTCTTATCAAGAATCTCAACGCCTTTTTCGTAAGAATGGGTTCTTACGATTTGAAATTCCTCCGCAGAAAGATTTCCTGCTTTATTTAATACTTTGTCCGGAATCAGCACCTTTCCAACATCGTGTAGGAAATAACCCATTGACATGTCCCGTAATTCGGATGGCTGATAATAATTATAGAATTTTAGTATATCTGCGTTCCCCCTTTCGCCTTTACCCAGGGATATGGATGCAAGATAACCATTTATAATTTCACTGAAATGGTCGTTGAAATGGCTCAATATCGCCGTTCCGATAGTGCAAACATTAACAGAATGGTTGTAAAGATAATCATCATATGAGAAAATTTCCTTGGTAAGAGACGAAAAGGCGGTACTGTTTCGGTTTAGAAAATTATAGATATCCAAGACTGTATCTTCCACCAGTTGAACATCAAATTGACCGCCTGATTCCCTTATTTCAGATATCACCTTAGTGATATTATTCTTTGCTTTTTTAAATTTTTGTGCTGCCTCTTTTTTGACTCTGGCTATTTGTCTGATTCTATTTTCAACATCGGTTATCTCTGATGTATCAACCTCGGGAGCCGCTGTTTTTTCAACGCTTATTAACGGCAAAAGCCGACCCGATTTATCCCACACGCCGCCTTCTGATGCCGGATCTATGTCCAAATTGTATAGCCCGCTTTGTTTGATAACAAGCAACGTGCTTACCTTATCAACCCGGACATTCTTTTCCAAAAGCAGAGCACCGTCCCTACTGTGTATATCCATACCGGTCTTAATGCTCCCACCTTTGGCGACAATATCTATTAACCTGTCTATTTCCATAGCTGTTGTTTAAAGTATGTTGAAAATTTGGTAAGTGATCAACGCTCGCTTAAGGGAGCCCCATAAGAGAGTCCCATCTTTCTGAAATACCTTCAATTTTTATTTTTCAGAATGTTGCGGATTTCGGAAAGCAGCGTTGCGACTATTTTTGTATTGTCGATCAGATTGGAAGTCCTCATTCGAGTTCCATATTTCACCGAAAGCATGATTTCCTGCGCAGGTATACTTTTGGGAAAGAAGGTGCCGCTTATCAACGCTCCTTGCAAGCTTGCCCCCTGTAAGTTACATCCCGTAAGGTCCAATCCACGAAGATTTGAGCCCCGCAAATAAGATCCGGAGAGGTCTAATCCCCTGAGATTGGCCTTTCTTAAATCCAAACCGCTGATATTACAATCCCTCAATTTAGGGGGAGAGCCCTTTTCCACCATGCTGTTAAACTTATCGAGGTTCTCCTCAAAAAGAAGTTCCAGTTTGGGTCTACGCCTCATTTCAATGCTTTCCATTTTTCTCCTCAATTCCAGGTGTTATGGGTATGCCGTTCCAGAGGTCGCTGGGCGGAAACCTTTGAGCCTGGAAACTGCTACGTTTTCTTGCCGAGCCCTTAGTTCAGGCGCCCTATGCAACGGCTATTAATAAGCAAAAATTGTGCCAGATGACGGCATGGTGAAAGTCTTCATGAGTTATTCAGGTGACTTGGCGCTCTAACGTCGAAGGGAGGGCCTTTCAAGAATAGCGGCGGAATCGGGCCCCGGTTAACCGGGACGTCAAAACCTTGGCTCATTAGAAGGGCATCGAGCAAGGGAAATCTCGCTGTGTTTCGAAGGGGCCATTTGAAAAATTGGTTCTCCAATCTTGCATAATTTTCGAGAATGTGCGATAGAACTGCAAGAAAAATAGCATCCAGGGCGTTGGAAAGCACATAACATATGGAAATCGCCCTTGAAATGTTGCCCATATCCAAGATGTAAAAAGCGTATTTTTTTGTGTCTGCACCCAGATTCATCAGTTTAAATGCCGCAGAGTCAAGAGGGGGTTAAGATATTGCAAGAGGCAAGCGAACGGGATGCTCAGCAATTAAAGAACCGGATACTGAGATCTTTGGACGATTTACCACCCATGCATGAAGTGGTGATGAAAGCGCAAGAGATCATGGCCGACCCAAATTCAGATATAGAGGACCTTGTCGCCATAATTGAGACGGATCAGTCGATGGTTGTTAAGATTCTGAAACTGATAAATTCCGCCTATTACGGTTTGGGCAGAGAGGTCTCTTCCGTAAGACAAGCTTGCAGCCTCCTTGGATTCCAAGCATTGCGGGAACTTATCGTCGCAGTCGGGGTTTCCAATGTGTTGGGAAAGAAATTAAAGGGGTACGAATTTGAATCAGGAGAATTGTGGCTGCATTCCATCGCCACTGGCTTTTGTTCACGCATTCTTGCCGAAAAGAAAAACCGTGAATTGGCAAATGATGCCTATACGGCGGGGTTGCTTCACGATGTGGGTAAAATAATCCTTGACCCGTATGTTTTGGAAAGAAAGAACGCGTTTGATGATTTCATGAAAGATGAAACCAAGATGGTCCTTGATGCTGAAAAGTCGATATTGGGCTTTGATCATGCTGAAATCGCATCTGATATATGTAGAAAGTGGCGTATCCCTGAAAACGTAATCCTTGCAATGCAATATCACCATTATCCGTCACTTTCAAAGGGAAGTGAACTGGCCCATATTGTCCATACTGCGGATTATCTGGTCAGGCTCAGCGGTCTTGGATATGAGGATGATGACTTAATGATTGAGCTTGAAGAGGGTGCCCTCGAATTCCTGGGTTTCACGCAGGAGAACTTCAGCGAAATTACATTTCAGGCTCTTGAATATGCCCAAAAACTTGACGGTGCATATCATAGTTGATTTTGGATTTTGGATTGTGGGATTTCGCTCCAGACCTTACGAGGGGTATCTAAAACGATCTGTTTATTTGTAAACATATGGGGCTTGTTTTCTGCTTGATACTCGTTTATGGCCTTGTCTATTTTTGTCATCAATCTCTTGGTTTTCTTGTCACTCCATAATTCAATGATCTTAAAGTTATCATCTGCTTCTTGATAGCGAAAACGCATTTTGTCATACCCATCTTCATAGTATCTGATCCTCTCGGCAAGCTTAGAAGTGTAGGCTTTGAGTTGTTGAATGAGCCTGATATTGTAGTAAATACGCGGGGACTTAACGGCCTCTGTGTAGGATGTTATCTCCATCGTTCTTTGTTTAGCTGAAATTTCCAATTCCAGTGCCAGTATCTGTTCATTTAACCTTTCACGTATGGATGCTGCCAGCGCACGTTTCTCCGACAATTTGTCACGGACAGCCAGAATCTGTTGCATTTTCTGTTCGAACATTTCGGATTTGGTAAGAGGGCCCGGTTTCGCTTCTGTCTGGAGCGAAGAAACCGAAGTCTGCGGGGTCTTGACGTGCAATTCGGCAGCGGGGCTTTTGGGTAGCGGGGGTTCTAAATCATTGGCATCCTCAGATGCGGGTGTCAGTTTAAGTTTTTGTGCCCATCGGGACACCATGGGGTGTTCCAAGATGTTGACATCCTTGTAGTATACGAACCAGACAGAGGCGGACCCGAGCAGCAGGATTGCAATGATACTCCACACAACAGCATTCCTTCGTCTGTTGCCCCCGTGGTCGTCTTCTTCCATATCGGGGTATTCGTATTCGTCCAACGCATCTGTGTCTTCTTCTGATTTTTCATCTGCGTTAGATTCCTCTTGGTACAAATCCGGTCCCATGGCGGGGTCTTCGGTTTTGTCCTCATCTGTTTCCTCTTCAAGGGCTGGTTCACCAGAGATCGTCTTTTTCAGATCTTTCTCTTCAGGTTCCGGTTCTCCCGGTTCCTCACCTTTTGCTTCCACTTCGGTCTCAGCGGTTTTTTCAGTCTCCTGTTCGCTTTCTTTTCCGTCCTGGTTGATGTCTTCAATATCCGCTGAGAGCTCAGCCACCATCCTGTCCATCTCTTCCTGGTCAGTCAGCTCTTCGTCTTCTCCTTCAGTTTCAGGTTCGGGTTCTCCCGGTTCCTCACCTTTTGTTTCCACTTCGGTCTCAGCGGTTTTTTCAGTCTCCTGTTCGCTTTCCTTTCCGTCCTGGTTGATGTCTTCAATATCCGCTGAGAGCTCAGCCACCATCCTGTCCATCTTTTCCTGGTCAGTCAGCTCTTCGTCTTCCCCTTCAGTTTCAGGTTTGGGTTCTCCCGGTCCC
>Ga0233431_1006189_pt1 | contig 10966 bp, 9 predicted proteins | sample SI_118_April2016_FD_179867 | JGI IMG/M metagenome (GOLD analysis project Ga0233431, IMG submission 179867) | Seawater microbial communities from Saanich Inlet, British Columbia, Canada - SI_118_April2016_200_MG | ecosystem: Environmental > Aquatic > Marine > Inlet | place: Canada: British...
CAAGGCTCGGAATGGTCTCCTGCGTGACATTGTCCATCCCAATCAGGGATGAGAACATCCGGCCGTAAATATCCCGCGAAGACGTCTCGGATGCGACGACAGGATTCAACGTTTTGGGATCGCCCAGCGCACCGATAAGCACCCGGCCGCCGTAGATGCCCTCGTCAACATCAGCGGTATCGGCATCGGCAGGAATCGGAGCGCTCGAATGAAACCGAGGATGATCCTCGGGAGTTTCAAGCACAACGGCGAATAACAGAGCAAAAACCGCAAAAATCACCGCTATGACCAGAATCAAATTTCTCATATTTTCTTTACATTCACTTTACATATTTGTCGTTAATTGTCAACCCGGCCTTGATCTCTTCGGCCTTATCTTTATATCCCGGACGCCCCATAAGCGCAAACGCCGCAATTTTTCCCGCTTCCACACCCGGCTGGTCAAGGGGATCGATTCGGTAAAGCCCGCCGGAAAATACCGTGGCAACCTCAAGAGCATACATAAGCTGACCGATCGTATACGGACTTATTGACGGAAATGTTATGGTCATATTCGGTCTGTCGTTCGCGGTGAGGGCGTAGACGGTGCCGAGCCGTTCAGCTTTGATGAGCTCCGCCATCGAACGGTCCCCGAGATAGTCGAGAGCGCTTGAATCGGGATACGCCGGTTTCATTTTCTGTTCGTTCTCGAAATTCTCGACTGCGAGAATGGTAAAGACCTTGTCAAACGGCCCCTCGATATAGAGCTGAACCTGAGAATGCTGATCGGTCACACCGAGCGCTTTCACAGGTGTCGGGCCGACATTTACGATCTCACCGTCCAGATCGAGTTTTTTTCCGAGACTTTCCGCCCAGAGCTGACGGTACCAGTCCGCTATACCATACAGCGCCGACGAATACGGCATCATAACCGATATGGGTTTGCCGGATTTGGTATCGAGCGCATACTGATACATCGCATACAGATATGCCGGATTATCCATTACCCCGGCAGCCTCAAGACGCCTGTCCATGGCGGCGGCGCCTGCCAAAAGCTCTTTGATGTCGATCCCGGCGCACGCCGCGGGAATCAGCCCCACCGGAGTGAGCACCGAAAACCGTCCGCCCACACCGTCGGGAACCACAAACGACTGAATGTTCTCGTCATCGGCAATTTTTCTCAGGTCGCCTTTTTCTACGTCGGTGGTTATGACGACATGTTCGCTCCATGACTCGCCGAGATGTTGCTCAAGGACGTCTTTCACAAGAAGGAACGTGCCCATTGTCTCGGCGGTCGATCCGGATTTGGTTATGATATTGTACACCGTTTTTTCCGGCGGGCATACGTCGAAGATACCTTTGAGATAATCGGGATCGATGTTATCCGCAAAGAACATTCTCATCCCCAAAACAGCTTTATTATCGATCAGATTATGGAACGGATGGCACAGCGCCATAAACAGCGCCTGCGCTCCGAGGGCCGAGCCGCCGATCCCCACGTTCACAAAATTCTCATATTTGTTCCGGACGATGTCGGCATACAAAATAATGTCATCTATGCCGGCATTCGGAAGGTCTCTGTATGGGTAGATACCGTTTTTACGGCCTTCATGCATATTCGAGTCGATCGCTTCCGCTTTATCCTTAAACGATTCAATCATGCTGTCCGAAACGCCATGCACGCCGACTGACGCTTCTGTCAGATTTGTAAAATCGAAAATGATTTCATTATCCATGATTTTTCACCCATCCTTCGGAACCGTAACGTTCCTCTATTAGCCGTTTAGTATGTTCCAATTCTTCACAAGTCGGTTTTCCATGTTCGCACGTGACACCCGCCGCGCGTTCAAATGAGTCGAACAGCGAGTCTTTCAATGCGGTTTCGCTGAATTGCCCGCGGGAATGTGATCTCAGGTCGATCATTCTCTCCGCGAGGAGTTTGCCGTATTCGTCCGCCAGATCACGGTCTATCATATAATCCGCGATTTTTTCACTTCCCGGCCCGGTTATGATCGAGCCCTGTTGCAGAAACACGTTTTTGAACCGCCGCTGAGCGCTCCCGACAATTTTTTTCCCGTCGAGCGTGATCTCGAATTTTGACGCGGTCAGAAAGCACGGCTCCGGTTGACGGCTGCGCGGAACGGCAGCACCCGTTTTTTCACCGGTTATTTCAGCGCCAATTCCCCGGTCATTCAATCCTGCGGCCAAAACTGCGCTTATGGAGCGGTACGTACCCGCAATAGTTCCCCCGAAACGCTCATCGTCGATGAATCCCGTAACGGAATACGCAAGCTCGTTTTTGTGATATACCGCTCGGCCTCCGGTGAGCCGCCTGGTAATCTCGATACCGTTTGACGCACATTTTTCCACATCGACAATATTCAAAATATTCTGCGAATATCCAAACGTAATCGCATCGGATTTCCATTCGTAGATCCTGAATACAGGGGGCGAAACGCCGCTGCGGACCGATGACAGGATCGCCTCATCCATCGCCATATTAAAAATGGCGTTTCCTTTTCCCGTATCAAGAAAACGCCACTTTACAGTTTCCGCATTCATACCTTACAAATTAATGCTTTTGAGCACTTCGAGCGCGATAACCTGACGCATAATCTGGTTGGTACCCTCGTAAATCTGAGTGATCTTCGCATCTCTCATCATTTTTTCCACCGGATACTCTTTCATGTATCCGCTTCCGCCGAAAAGCTGAACGGCATCGGTCGACACCGACATCGCAGCGTCCGACGCCACAAGTTTACACATGGAAGAAGCCAGGCTGACATTTTTCGCGCCGCCATCCATCATTCTCGCAGTGGCGAATACTAGCGCCCGTGCGGATTCTACTTTTGTCGCCATATCGGCAAGCATGAACTGCACACCCTGGAACGAGCTTACCGGCTTACCGAACTGTTCGCGCTCTTTCACAAAGGCGGTCGCCTCTTCAAGGGCGCCCTGAGCAATACCGACTGCCTGCGCGCCGATTCCCGGACGGGCCTTGTCGAATGTTTTCATCGACACGACAAATCCCATTCCCTCGCGGCTGACCAGGTTATCTTTATGAATTCTGCAATCCTGAAAAATAAGTTCGGTGGTCATTGACGCCCGGATACCCATCTTGTTCTCTTTTTTGCCGAACGTAAATCCCGGAGTGCCTTTTTCAACGATAAATACCGAAGAACCGCGTGCGCCCTTCGCTTTGTCCGTCATGGCGAGGACAGAATAGATCTCGGCAACATCGCCGTTCGTTATCCATTGTTTCACACCGTTGAGAATATAATGATCGCCGTCTTTTACCGCGGTCGTCTCGATACCCGCAGCGTCGGAGCCGGCATTGGATTCGGTGAGACCGAACGCCGCCAGTTTTTTTCCGGATGCGATATCTGGCAGATAACGCTGTTTCTGCTCTTCATTACCATATAAAATTATGGGGTACGTACCGAGTGCGGTGCCTCCCAGCGCAAGCGCAATACCGGCACATCCGCGGGAAAGCTCTTCCATTGCAATCGCGGTCTCCATCACTCCGCCGCCAAAACCGCCATACTGCTCTTCGATGAACAGGCCGAAGATATCTGATTGTTTGAAAATCTCGACCATTTCCCATGGAAATTCCGCGCTCTCGTCATATTGAGCACGGACAGGCTTAATATGTTCGTCGGCAATTTCACGGCACATGTCCCGGATCATCACCTGATCTTCATTAAAAAGATAATCAATCATTAATACCTCACTTTCGTATAAATAACTTATTTATTTATCATCAATAAATACATACTTTAATCCATATATATAAAATCACATTAAAGCTCAATATAACAATTATATTATTGCATTTCAAGCTATTGTTATCTGAAATTATCACAACCGGTTATTACACATAATACTCTCTTCAAGTAGTATACCATACTAAACAGTAAAAACAACGTTTAAATTCAATTTCCCGGCTCGCGGCATCAAATAAGGCGGTGCAAGAGTTCATCCCGCGCGCATCGGGCCGATGTCTTCGCCTCCCAAAAGATGCATGTGAACATGAAATACTTCCTGTCCGCCGTCCGCATTCGTGTTCAGCATCAGCCGAAATCCGCTTTCGTCCACGCCCTTTTTTCTCGCGATTTCCGTTGCCGCTATCATCATCGAGCCAAATATTTCCGGAGCTTTATCCGACATTTCAAGTATTGTGGAGTAATGATCCCTCGGGATAATGACAACATGAACCGGCGCCTGCGGGCTTATATCGTCGAACGCGACCACATCGCGGGATTCATACAACAGCTCCGACGGAATCTCTCCCCCGGCAATTTTGCAAAAAATACAGTCTGACATTTTTTCATCGCTCCTTCGTTTCATCCGTATGACCCGGAAAGTCACACGAACGGTTCATTCTTTACTATACCAAATCCATTTCCCTTTCGATCCACGTCATGACCAGATCGACAATGTAGCCGATCTCACTCTCATCCAGCGCCCGCCCTTTGGGAATCTTGTGCCATTTCTGAAGACATCCCCGGCAGCATGTCCCGGTTCCGTGCTGGGCGATAAATACCGGATGATTTTTCATGGGTGTCTGTTTGCCGTCATTATCCGGATCCGCCGGTGCGATCCGTGCGGAGATAAAATCAACTGCATGCGACCTGACAGTATCCATCCCTTTGGCACGCACATACTCGGAATATTTGCCGTGGATATTGAAACGCGACCGGAATTTCGACCGCCTCAGCGCGCTCAGCACTGCGGTAATTTTATCCTCGCGGGGCACGCTATCCCCGCGGGATACGGAATCTTCTCGTGTCATATATGTGTAATCCGTTTCGCTCTGCCGATTTCTTTCAATCTGTGTTTACGTGTAAGTTATGCTTTCACAACAGTATTTTTGAGCGTTCCGATCGAGCTTATCTCGACCTGCACGTTATCTCCCGGCATGAGAAATACCGGCGGCGTTCTCGCGAAACCGACTCCGGGCGGAGTACCCGTGAGGATGACCGTACCCGGCAAAAGAGTGGTGTCGCTGCTCAGATAGCTTATGAGGGCGGCAACCGAAAAGATCATTTTATCCGCAGAATAATCCTGCATAACGTCGCCGTTGAGGACCGTTTTCAGCCGGAGCTTCTGCGGATCTTCAATCTCGTCGGCGGTCACGATCGCAGGACCCAGCGGGCAGAACGTATCGAATCCTTTGCCTCTGTCCCATTGTGTTCCGGGGCTTTCGAGCTGTATCGTGCGGGCGGACACGTCATTGGCAACAGTGTAGCCGAGCACATAGTCCAGGGCGCGGGATTCGGTCACATTTACCGCCTTTTTCCCGATCACGACCGCAAGCTCGACCTCATAATCGACTTCGCCGCGAGGATCGGCAGCTTTCGGTATGCGGATCGGAGTATCAGGATCGGTCACCGACGAGGTCGGTTTCATGAACACGACCGGAGTGGCGGGAGCTTCGTTTCCGCTTTCCACGGCATGTTCGTAATAATTAAGCCCGACACACAAAATGTTTGCCGGTTTGACTGGCGCGAGCAGCCGTTTGATACCGGCAACGCCGCCGTCCGGTTCGAAATCGCCGTACATGCACCCTTTCATGGGCTGAACCCTGTTACCAGACAACTCCTCGCCGAAACACTCTTTGCCGTTCACAGTCTCACACCGAATCAATCGCATACATTTTCTCCTTTAACGGGTTTATTCTATAATAACAATAACTTACATTTGTGTATATTTTCGTTTATTATCACTAAAAAAGATAATGGAGTAATAATAGATTCACAAGCATAAATTATGTCAAGCTATGACCGAGTGAAGAGTTTTTACAGAACTGTCTTGTGATTTTATCATCCATTGGGTACCGCAAAAATAACTGGACGCTTTAAAATGAAAATTGGCAGGAAAAGTTTACCACTATAGGTTTCTAAAAGAATCTTTTAAAAGGGATTTAAAGGGTGAGAACATATTTCGCCTTAAAATATTTTAAGGAAACATAAACATATTGTTAATTAAATCATTGGTTTCTTCAGAAAGTTTTTCAGTCTTGAGTTCTTCTCTCATAAGTGGAATAAGTTTTCTGGATAATATTACTTTATAATCTGAATTATAAAATTCAGGAATTTCATTAATTTTGCCAATATTAAATCCATAATCAACACATTCTTTCATAATGTTTATTGGAATAACACCGGAATATCTAAAACATATACACATGAGGTCAAAGGCCTTATCATGAACACAAGCGATACAACCGTTTTCTTTTTGACGTTGAGTTCTTATTTCACACAAAATTGCATTGTAGGCATCAAATATTTCCTTAAACATTATAACTTTTTCTCGGTAAACAATTTCTTGGAATTTGCCTTTTAATGTCAAACGCTGAACTTCCAGTGTAACAAAAATACCAAGAAGGAACGTAATCAAAGCAAATGTGGTATCCATCTCAATCTCCCTATTATTAGGTTGAAATGTTGAACTATATTAATAATATGAAGGATAACAAATGAGCAATAAAAACACAATTAATATTAGCGAGGTGTGAAATAGAAAGAAATGTTCTATTTTAAACGAATGAATTTTTTCTCAGGTGGATGAGGCCAAAACGCCCATAAACTTAAAATGGATTTTTTTAATTTCTTTACTTTATACCATTTGTCTGTAAAATGCGCTTCTGCTAATATTTTTAATGGTTGAGCATTATGACTATAGCTTGTACTATTTAATCCATATTCTGTACTGATATAAGAAATATAATAGTATCCGTCTGAATGTTCATATCTGGGATTCAATATGATTTTATAAGTTTCGGCGTGTTCTTCTTGTATTTCATTCTTTATGATAAGTCTTACAGAAATTACGATATTTAGTATATGATCAGTATTGTTTGTAATTTTATATTTTATATAATCACGTTCATATACAGTCATAAATGTATCTTTAAGGAGATAGAGTTCAAAACTAAATGGATCGGTGAATAAATGATGTAGTAAAAACAATACGGCTGCTAAACCACTAATGACTGTAATTATAAAAAATTAATAAATCAAACATAATCGGACTCAATAATTTAGGTTTTTATAAATTGAAAAAAGCCATATTGGAAATAAATGAATTTATTAAAATAAACAATAACTTTTTAACGACTACTAGGTACGATTTACAGAGTGAATGTAATATTACAATTAATAAAAAAGTTTCATTTTTGCTCATAAATTTCAATTATCTGTCCGAAGCAAAAATATTCACGATCCGCGAGGCCGCAACGATCGCCGCAGTCTCGGCCCGCAGCGTCAGCCCGCCCATGGTAAACGGAACCACTCCCGCCGCAGACATCGCGTCATACTCTGTCTCCGAAAAATCACCCTCCGGCCCGATCAGCAGCGTTATCCGGGAGTTTTTTTCGGCGGCACTGCATACCCGCTCAAGGCTCTTTTCCGCTTTCTGAGACCCGGCGAGGACAGTCCCCTCCGTCCGCGCCAGAAGATCCTCTAGCGTCTCGGGATCGTATATTTCGGGAAGCCACGACCGCTTCGACTGTTTCGCGGCCTCGAGCGCAATTTTCCGCAGACGGTCGGCTTTCAGGCGACGGGTAATATTCGGCTCACACCTCTCGGCTATCAACGGAACGAATCCCCGCACGCCGATCTCGGTGCATTTCTCCACGGCGGTCTCGAATCGTGACGGTTTGATCGCCGAAAGCGCAATTATAATTTCCATTTCGGGATCGCCCTCTCCGCTCACGTCACGCTCGATCGACGCGGTGAGGATTTGGCTGTCGATGCGTTCGATCCTTGCATGGACACGTTTCCCGCAGCCGTCCATGACGCCGATGATCTCACCGACTCTGACCCGGCACGAACGTGTGGCATGGTGATGTTCCTCGCCGGTAACCGTTACCGATGTTCCGGCAAAATTTTCGGATGGGGTATGGAAAGTCTGCATGGAATCAGCGTCCTTTGACCGTTACACGATTATTCTCTTCAAGGATCTCGGCGATTTTACTGTCAGGATCGATGATCACATTCAAACGCTCGGATTCCGGCACATCCGAAAACGTCACCTCCGACAATGAAGGCACGAATTTCACCGCCGAATCAAGGTTTTCCACTTCTTTTCTCTCAACGATTTCGCCGCCGTCCATAAGGCACACCGCAATATTTTGGGCCGATGCGTTGCCGATATTGTGCACAGTGACCGTCAAATTACCGTTTGCATATCTCACATCCCGCTGATCGACCGCAAGATCAGGTAATTCGGACGGCCGGTTATGTTTCACGATCTGCCGGACACGGATGACAACCGGTGTTTTCGGCGGAACCGGAAGCGTCACCACATCGAACCGGCGCAGATCCCGCTCGGTCTGCCAAATAATTGAACCGGCCTTCCCGACGCTCTCCGGATCGGAATGAATTGCAATATCGTAGCGTCCGTCTTCGATCCTGCACAGCCTCATGGCAAGGTCGCGTTTCACATCATGAAACGAATAGCAGACCGCCTCAAAAGACGTATCGTCCGCGCTCATGACAAGACGCGCCACATCTTTCCCACCGCCCGAGGGCCACATAACAGAAATTTCGGGATGAGCGTCGAGCCGCGAACCCTGTGCGCCTCCGAGAAGATACGTGTACATCTGCGGAGCACCGTAGGGCCTGAAATCGTCACGGTGGACATTCGAGGCTGTATAGCGGTAAAAGGTGTATTCATTTTGTACAGATGCGAACAATCTCAGATCATCAGTCAGCTCATCGAGCGGTTTCGAAATATACGGCCTTTTTTGGTTTTCTTGTAAATCCGCGCCCCAATACCATTTGAGGACATTTACAGGCGATAGAAACGCCCGCCCCTCGCCGTAATTCCGCGGCACACGCTCGGGATGCCCCGAATAAAATGCTGATTCCATTTCACGTTCGGCAGAATATGCCTGGCCAAGATTATTTATCACCGTGTTATACCGTTCGCTAATGAAATCTCCGGTATGCATCCTGTCGATGGGATAAATTCTGCAGTACCCGCCCTCGAACAGGCGTGTGGCTTCGATCTTAGTGTGTACATTGTCGATGATCTCGCGGGCTTTGCGGTTACCGTCCAGGGGAAGATCGGGCATGTGCATGCTCATAAACAGCGTATCGTCGTTCCATCCGCCGCCGAGCTGCCCGTCATCGTTCTGGCGCTCATACCACCAGTCGCACATCCTGCTGCGGAACGTGTTATAATCGCGCATATACACTGCCCAGTCGGGAGCGCCGCCGGGGTCGGTGAGCGTTTTGAGTTCCACTTTCGAGATGTCGGCAGGAGCGCCGCTGTTGGAATAGAACAGACCGCACATGAGCTCCATGAAATTCGACACAAAATGATCCGGGTTAACACGTTTCACCGCAAGCGCGGGTAAAAGGATGTCGAACGGGCCCCCGTAGGCATAGGGATGATCGAGCGACACCTGCTCGCCGGAAAATTTCCACGGCATATATTCATACATTTTGGAATACTGCGCTTTCGAGGAAATCATTTCCTTTTCGGAGTAAGCGTCGACAACAGTATACGGCGCGGCTGAGGAGATTGTCATTTCCGCGGGATTACCTGCATTTCCGGTTTCAATTTCGCATTTGCCGGCGCTTCCGATATCGATCCAGAGGCGGTCGCCGCCGGTCAGCACGATATCGGTGAAATCGACAGTCAGCTCGAGCTTTTTGAATTTGCTGTCGAAGCCCTTCAGTCTCAGCGCGAACCGGTTCCAGAGCCGAGACGGCACAGCGGGATCATGAATGCGGAAAAAGAGCACCTCCTCGATGTTCCCGGTTCTAACCGGAAGAGAAAACGTCACCGAGGTCACTCCCGTTGTACGGTCGAACGGTTCGCTGAAAATGTTCAGCCGTTTGAACGAACCGATATTGATCTTTGCTCTCGAGGTGCGTTTCGATGAAGTCGACGCCTCGGTCAACCTCCGCTCGTCGCGTGAATGAAGTACCGAGAGTGCGAAATCATACCGCTCGCTCAGCTTCCCCCGGTATTCGGAGAGAGTATAAAGTCTGCCGGACGGCTTCGCCTCAAGCGGCCGTACATTGTAAAGCCCGACCTCATGGATGCGTTTTGTTCCCGAGAGGGGAAGGTTGATATCGCCTTTAAATCCGGGCGGAGTGCCATATCCGGTCGTGAACGGGATGCGGACCGTCGAACCTGCGGGCATGTTTACCGTGGAGCCGTAAAAAAATCTGTCGCCGGAGGGAACGTCGAAAAGGTCACGGACATTCTCCATGCCGCCGGAACCAGCCTGAACTTTGACGCCGCTGAGATTGCCGTTGAGAGTGACATAATTGACCTCGGCGCCCGGAGGCGTGAAAATGTCGACTTTTTCGGCGTGATAATCCGCGTCGCCGGGAATAATGGTGAAAAACGCGTATTCATGGGGCCATGCCATCTCGTTTCGTCCGTCGAGAACGTACCATCCTGGAATGTTATCATCACGCGCGTCAACCGGCCGGATTTCGGTGATGATCAATCCGTCATCAGGAGTTATGACAGGGAGGTTCCCGAATTCATCCGCGCCGCTGCATTCGTCGATACGTTCAATATCTTTTGCCGAACGCCTGACAGAGGGTGTTTCCTGCCGCGGCGGCTTGTTAGATTCCATAAGATTTGCGATCTCACTTTTTCGCAGGGGCCGGTCAAGCATATGGAATTCGTCATAGATCACTCCTGCGGCGGGAAAATGCATCAACCCCGGATTCATGGTCTCAAACCATGAATCGTTTCCCCACGAGGATACGATCTTCTCGCCGTTCAGCCATAATTCGAGCCCGTTCGCCCAATCCCAGTTGAATACGATATGGTTCCATTTCTCGGGATCCCACTTCCGGTCGCTTATGAGTTCGTGGCGGATATAGCGTGCATCGCGGAGGTATGCGGTGATATAGTAATCTTCGTCGAGGTCGATCCCGATAAGGTCGCGCTCAAGCCGTCCGAACGCAATCGAGGTCTGCTCGAAAAGTGGACCCGGGAACGCCGGCTTCCCCTT
>Ga0233431_1006190_pt1 | contig 10962 bp, 9 predicted proteins | sample SI_118_April2016_FD_179867 | JGI IMG/M metagenome (GOLD analysis project Ga0233431, IMG submission 179867) | Seawater microbial communities from Saanich Inlet, British Columbia, Canada - SI_118_April2016_200_MG | ecosystem: Environmental > Aquatic > Marine > Inlet | place: Canada: British...
ATCACAAACCGCAAATGAGCGAATCGTACGGGAAGCTCATATCGGATACCATCCACCACGACGGTGGCATCACTGCGACGTGGCGTTCGGCGGATTCGGCGGGTGAAGGCCAGGTGCAGAAAACGGCTATCAGGCGTGGGTCGAGAGGCATCAGGGCCGTTGAGCATGCGCTGCAGGGGTGTTGTTTTGATTTCCCTGTGTGTTCTGCGGTGGTAGTCCTGTTCGACCCAGGCCTGGGCGGCCTGATTGACAAAGGCAAGTTTCAAATTTTCGACCCCGCGCAAAAGCTCCAACAGGCGGCTTTCCAACTGGGCCCAAAAGACTTCCTGTTTTCCGTTTTGATAGGGGGAATAAGGTAAGGTTGTTTCATGCTCGATGGCCAACCGCTGCAAACCCCGGCGGGTTTCCTCCGAAAGCATGGCGGCTCCGTTGTCGGTCATCAATGCTCGGGGAAGCCCGCGCTTCATAAAGGCTTGTTTCAAGCCGTGTACCAGACACTCGGCGGTTTCGGCCAAGTACAACTGCAAATGGCAGCAGAGCCTTGAGTGGTCATCGAGGATGGCCAGGGCCATGGGGCGATGCCATTTTCCTTCGGCATCCAGTATGCCGATTTTAGCCTGGTGGAAGTCCAGATGCCACAGACCGTGGACATGAGAGACTTCATAACTGCGCACTTCTCGGCGTTGGAGCCGTTCAGCTGCCCGTTGTTGTCCTGGGTTTTGTTGTGCCGGTTCATGGGTTCGCAGCCATCCGTTGTCCCGCATGCAACGCAGCACGGTTTTGTAGCTGGGAACCGGTTTAAGTTCCGGGTGCTCTTGGGCTGTGGCCACCAGGTTGTCATAGTGCAGTTGAACATTCCAACGACGATGGGCCTTGTACTGAACCTTTAGCGCGGTTAATAGCGCATCTGAAATGGACCAGCGGATACCGACGTCGGAACGGATTTTTCGGCCCAATACGGCAATCGGGTCTTCGGCTGATCTGGCCTTGTAATACCAACGTTCGATGCTGGATGCGCCAATTCGGATTTGCCGATTGAAGTCAATGGGGTGTTGATAGTTCTTTTGGGCTAGCTGATCAATCGTATTTTTCAGTTGTCCTTTTTGCGGTGGACAGGACAAAAGTCTACCGATCACCGAAAATCGGAAGTGGGCCCAACGCTGCCACATGGGCATTTGGGGTTCATCCATGGGATCTCTCCTTTCGGTTCGCTTCCACTGATCTCCTCCGTGGAGATAAACAAGGTCGAACCGGGGCACAGATCCATATTATGTATTTATTCGGGTTTGACAGCCGCCCATCTTTTGCGTGGACCTTTCGTCGATGGCGACGACCTCAGTGTTCATGGCCATTACGGGCCTAAGGCAAGTACTCGCAAGCAGTTTGCCAATGCCGCTTCAGATCCATCTGGGGCAAAACGGGACAGTAGTGCTCCGGGCAATTGGTCCGGATTAACGGGGGGAAACAACCGCCCGGACAATCGCCGGTAGCGCAGGTTCTGAACAAAAAGCTTTCGAAAGTAGTGTTGCCAGCGCTTGACGGCTGAACTCCATACTCCGCAAAAAGCCTTGAGACGTTCCATCGTAACTGCGGGTTTTTGTCCTTGGCGAAGGGCACTGACCAGCAGTAGCACAGGCGCCCAGTAAACTCGGCGATCCCAAAACCGAACGGAAGGCGGTAGCACACGTCGACGACAGTCCGGACGGCCGCAGCAAAGGCTGAATCGAATCTCAAACGCCTCTTGAAGATCCGGAGGCCCACCTCGAGGCTTTCGTTGGTAGTTGGCGTAATGCAGTGGACCCCCGCAAAAGGGCAGTTCTTTGCTCTGGTAAGTTCGGAAAAATCATGGTCTATCATGTAAAGAAGGGAAAATAACGATTGGCTCTTGAGGACTTTAAGTGATATCATAGCTCCTGCCTTTTTAAGGCGTTTTTATCAGGAGCCCCCTACTACGAACTGGGCAAAGAACGTGAGGGGGCTCCATCATTTCGCCCCCGCTGTTCTCGTCTATTTCCTTTCATTTTTCCATCATTTTCTGCGGCCGGGCTCAAACATTGGCGGAATGTGTGATATCATCGTACAGAGGAGCGGATCGATAGCTAAAGAGGCAATGTTCTCAAGAATTCCTGGATGTACTGAAACCTGTTAATATTTTTGATACATCAGGAAGCTAAAGGGCCGTAAAATGAGCTCAATACTGGGTCGGTTATATAATTCAAATCGGTCACTACATTATGACAAGAGGGCGCAGCATCTTGTGTTCGCGCCCTGGGTTTTCCATCATGGTAAACGTTCACTTTTTTTCTCCATATGCCCTCCCTTTCCATTCCGCGCCTTTCCCCTGCCAGAAGCGGATGGCCGAAGCCCAGGTCATGGCCAGAAACAGTAACCCGATCAAGGGCATCAAAAAGGCCCACTTCCAGTTCAATCGGTAAAATTTAAGCGTCGGAATGTATCCCAGCATCATTGCGGCAAGTCCCACCAGGGACATAAGACCGGCGGTGAAAGATGGAAAAAAGAGACCGATAATGGGTATCAAAAACATGAGAACCATCACTGCCGTCACCAGCAGCAACAGGGCCGTCGAATAGCGGAGCTGATGAAAGGCGGTCCTGGCCACCATGTTCCAGATGACCCCGGGCCGGTCATAGGCGCGAAGGCTCAAGGCGGAGTGGGTCAGTCCGATCCAGGTCCTCCCCCCAAAGGACTTCACTTTCCCGGCCAGGGCGCAGTCATCGATCAACGCCCCCCGTACTGCGGCAAATCCCCCGATGGCCCTGAGCATGTCGGTTCGGAGCAGAATGCACCCCCCGGCTGCGGCCGCCACCCGTGGAAAACTGGAATTGGAAAGACGGAACGGGTAGAGGAGCTTGAAAAAGTAGATGAATGCCGGCATGAGCAGCCGCTCCCACGGGGAAACCATGCGCAGGTACGCCATAAGGGAAATCAGATGGACTTTTCTTTTCATCATTTCCCGGCGAAGCGTTGAAAGGATGCCCGGCATGAGTTCTATGTCCGCATCCAGGAGAAGCACAAGGGGCGTATCCACTTGCTGAAGGCCCTGGTGAAGTGCCCACAGCTTGCCGCTCCACCCTTTCGGAAGGGGTTGGCCTGAAATGACTTTGAGGTCGTTTTCGAGCATTGCATCGGCGAGATCGACCGTTTTATCTTCGGATTGATCGTCCACCAGGATCACCCTCACATGTCTTCCCTGGGCCATGACGCCTGCCAGGGTGGCCTGGATCACTTTGGCTTCGTTCCTGGCGGGAATGAGCACGGTGATGTTGCTCAAATCGTCATGGCAGTCATCCGGTTCCCCGTCCAGGAATTCGCGGGTGGACCAGGGTCGCCAGGGCAGCAGCAAAATGATGATCCACAGGGAAGCCCCCAGAAGGGTCAGCAAGGTCAAGATCATGGTGTTTCATCCTGTGTGGTTTCAAAGGTTGACGGCAGTTCACGGTAATATGCCGCTTCGGCCTTTTTCCCCCGTTTGAGGCACCCCGTGCCATAAATCTGGCATTTGTGGGAAAGTTCTTTCAGGGTGGCCTTTTTCTGTGATTCAGAGAGCGGGCTTTCCCGAAGCAGCTTAACCATTGACTTGATCCTGAATCGGTCCATGCCTTTAAAGCGGGCGGATAACTGATCCGGATGGCCCCCTTCTTTGACGATGAGGCTTTGCTGGATCAGATATACCGGGTGCCGACAGGCAATCCGGAGCCATAGATCATAATCCTCACAAGCCGGTAAACCTTCATCAAAAACACCCACTTCCTCAAGCAGTTCCCGCTTGAGCATGACCGCTGAGGGGCTCACAAGGCAGAGCGCAAGTGAGGGCTCAAAAACGTCCCCTGCCGGCTTTAAATGCCGTTTTCGGGGATTGGCCCGCTTTCCGTTTCGGATCCATGTCTCCTCGGTCTGGCAGATCAAGGCACCGGGGTTTTCCTCAAAAAAACCCATTTGCGTGTCCAGTTTGCAGGGAAGCCAGTAGTCATCGGAATCCAGAAACGCGATTAAGGGTCCTTTAGAAATGGCAATACCCGTGTTTCGGGCGGCGGAAACGCCTCTGTTGGCCTTGTGGGCCACATACCGGATGCGGCCTTTGAACTGTTGCAGCACCCTTTCCGTCTCGTCTGTGGACCCGTCGTCCACAACGACAATTTCATAATCCGTAAACCGCTGATAGAGGACCGACATAACGGCCCGGGCCGTTTTTAAGGCGCGGTTGTGGGTGGGAATGATGATGCTGACGGCTGCCATTATTAAATTCTCTACAGCAAAACCAGAAGCCCTGCCACCAGGAAGTTCCCTTCCACCAGTCCCTCCAGGGCGATTCCGGGGGAAAGCCATTGCTTTTCATAGGTGTAAAGACAAAGGAGCAAGGTCAAAAGGGGGATGAGCATCAGGCCAAAAATGGAACTGACCAGGCCCAACAGGGTGCTGCATACCAACAGCAGTGCCGTGCTCAGAAGAATCCGTTTGAAAAGGGCGAGGGTCCGTTTTTCACCCAGCGTAATGGGGAGCGTTTCCGTGCCCACCATCAGGTCCCCTTGCAGTTGAAACAGGCTGAAAAGAACCGCCCGGGTGTAACTGAAGGAAAATGCCACCAGTCCTACAACCACAAGGCTCACAACCGGACCCGGCGAACCACTGAAAAGCGGCAGAAACACCATGACGGCTACCCATGCGAGGGCTTCGGACAGGCTTCGAGATCCTGGGATGTCCTTTATTTTGGCAAACCGGTACCGATTTCCGACCCCTTCGGGAATCAGGGGAATGCTGTACACGACGCCTAAGAGGCTCAAGCCCACAAGGGCCAGAAAAGTGCCGAACCCCGTTATGAGGCTCAAGATCAGGGAGATGCCCATGGCAAGAGACCCCATGAGGATCAACAGATTTTTGTACTGCTTTTGAAAGGCGGCCCGGTCCGGGTCATGGTAAGAGGCCGCGCCTTTGTCCAGAAACCGGTTGAAAACATGCATGGCATAAATGTAGAGGGCCGCCATCAATGGGAACACCAGATCTGTCCTTCCGCCCGCAAGGCTGAGAACCGCATAGGCAAAGCTGAACGCACCCGCCGCTGCCGCCAGATTGCTGAGCATCAGGAACCGAAACGTCCGTTTAACCCCGTGAAGAAAGGGTTTTTCCTTCCGGGCCTGAATGGTTTCAATTTCCTGCATCACATTCTTGATGAGCCAGTGAGGGGTCGAAGCACCGGCTGTAAGACCGATAACCTTCATTTTGGAAAGGGCTTCACGGGGCAGTTCCTCTTCCGTTTCTACATGGTAGGTGGGGAGATGTTCCTCTTCGGATATCTTGGCCAGTCGCTGGGTGTTGGCGCTGTGAAATCCGCCCACCACAACCACCCCTTCCACCTGCTCTTTAAAGGTGCGAACCTCCTGCTGTCGTTCGTGGGTGGCATCGCAGATGGTTTCAAAGACCTGGATATCCGGGAAACGCAACCGCAGGGCCGAAACGATATCCTTGAAATCTTCCACATCCTGGGTGGTTTGTGCCACCACAAAGGGGTTTTCCAGCTGGGGAAGGCTTGCCACATCCGCTTTTTTCTCGATGAGGTGGGCGGGTTCCTTGCTGTACCCCATGAGACCGATCACTTCAGCATGGTTCTTGTCGCCCACGATGATGGTGGGACGGTCTTTGTTGGACTGGTGCCTAATAATGGCCTGTACCCGGGTGACTTTCGGACAGGTGGCGTCAATGACTTTGAGCGCCGAATTCTGAAGCTTTTCCCGTTCCCGGGGCGGGATACCGTGGGCGCGGATGAGGATCCGGCCGGCGGTAAGCCCCGTGGTGTCATCGGTGACCTTTACGCCTTTGGTCTCCAGGAGGTCCAATACCTGTTTGTTATGAATAAGCGGTCCAAATGTAAAGAGAGGCCCTTCCTTTTTGTTGGATTCAGCCATGACCATTTCCATGGCGCGGCGCACGCCCATGCAGAAGCCGGCGGTTTTGGCCAATATCACTTTCATCGGGTGTTATCTCCTGACATTTTCCGGGTGTTCCATAAGGGTTTGAAAGTACTGGTCCAATGTCGCCATCATGGTATGAATATCCCTGATGCCGGTGAAAGCACCGCGAAATCGGCTGCTGTGGGGCAGTCCCTTCGTGTACCACAGAAGTTGGCCGCGCATCAATTTAGAGGCTCTCTCTTCTCCAATTATTTGTGAGAGGTGCGCGAAATGTGCCAGGATGATTTCTTTTCTCTCGGAGAGTTCGGGCGGATGGATTTCAAGACCTTTCTCAAGGTCCAGAATCTGACTAAATATCCAGGGGTTGCCCAGAGCGCCCCGGCCGATCATGACCCCGTCACACCCCGTCTCTTCCCGCATTTGAAGCGCCAGTTCCGGTTTGAACACATCGCCGTTTCCGATAACGGGAATGGCGAGTTTTTCCTTGACCTTCCTAATGATACGCCAGTCCGCCTGTCCGGAAAACCCCTGTTTGACAAACCGGGGATGGACCGTAACGGCATCGGCGCCGCAATCCGCTATGATGCCGGCGATTTCAAGAAAATTAGCCTCCTCAGTCGACCACCCGGCCCGTATTTTTACCGTTAACGGAACCGTGCAGGCTTTGCGAACGGCCGTAACCATCTGTTGCACCGCAGCCGGGTTTCTGAGCAAGGCCCCACCGGAGCCGTTCTTAATCACCTTTCTGGCGGGACACCCCATGTTGATGTCCACCATGTCGGCGCCCCTTCGAATGGCGATTTCAGCTGCCATGGCCATGATCTCCGGGTCCGCCCCGAATATCTGTACCGAAAGGGGTTTTTCTTCGGGATCGCTCTCAAGGTATCGCAATGTCTTTTCGTGGTGCCGGGAAAGCCCTACGGCGCTGACCATCTCAGTGACCACAAGGCCGGCTCCCAACCGCTTGGCGATTAGCCGAAAAGGTGGGTTGGTGATCCCCGCCATTGGGGCCATGATGAGCCGGTTCTTGAGCGTGAGCGTGCCGATTTTTAACATGATATCACGCTCTGGCGGCATCCGTCTCGGTTTTCAAAGTGAGGGCCCCCACAGGGCAGATGCTCACGCAGTTTCGGCATTCCCCACAGGGAACCGGGCTGGCCGTTGGTTGTCCATAAAACCGGATGAGCGTTTTGAACCCCCGATCGGCGAAATCCATGAGGGGTGTGCCGTGGGTGTCACGGCAGACCTGAATGCATTTGCCGCACAGGACGCACCGGTTGGGATGGTGGTTCAGCAACGGGTGATCGTCAGTTGTTTCCTGATCTTTCAGGAACCGTTCCAGGCGTTTGGGTTTGAGTCCCACTTTCAAAAGCCGGGCAATTTTCTGCAGGTCGCACTTCTTGTTGGCCGGACAATGGCCGCAGTCCACATGGTGCACCGACAACAACAGCTCCAGGGCGGTCCGCTGAAGTTGACGCACTGCCGGTGTGTCGGTCTTGACCACCATATTTTCGATAGCTTCCATCTGGCATGAGGGGACCGGTTGATGATGTCCCTCGATGTCAACAAAACAAAGCCGGCAGGAAGCGGGGGGATGCTCCAGCGTGTCCAGGTAGCAGAGGTTGGGAATGTAAATATTATGCTCAAGGCAAGTTTTGAGCAGATTGGCGCCTTCCTTCGCTTGAATTTCTTTGTTGTCCACGATGATATTTATCATGATGTCAGGCTCTCACATTTGCAGTACGCAGTACTTGGACGCTTTTTTGAACCGCAGAATGTCGAACAAGGAATAACGAATGTCGAAGGAAAACTTCATGATTCGACATTCCTTGTTCGACATTGGATATTCGTTTTTAATAAATTCAAATGTATCTGATCGGGTAATAATTTTCAATTTTCAGTTGGTTTTTCCACAACAGGCGCCAGACCCGGTGGCGATACCTTAACCACCGCATCATACTCCGGCGGACAGGCGGTCACGCATTCGCCGCACTTCACACAGAGGGTTTGATCAACCCCTTTTTTTCGATTGGCGGTGGTGAAAATTGCCTCCACGGGACAGCACCCCACGCATGCGTCGCACCCCCGGGCACACTTGTCCAGGTCAATGTAAAAAGCCGTCAAATCACGGCACATGCAGGCCGGGCACCGTTTTTCCCTGATGTGGGCCTCATATTCGTCACGGAAATATCGAAGAGAAGTCAACACCGGATTGGGAGCCGTTTTCCCCAGACCGCAGAGGGATCCCCCTTTGATGTCCTCGCTGAGCGCTTCCAGAATTTCCAGATCGCCCTCGCGTCCCTCCCCCTTGGTGATACGAACCAGAATTTCCAGCAGGTGGTGGGTACCCACCCGGCAGAAAGTACATTTTCCGCACGATTCTTTCTGCGTGAAATCGAGGAAATACCGGGCCACATCCACCATGCAGGTGTCTTCATCCATGACCACCATGCCGCCCGAACCCATCATGGCCCCGGCTTTTGTCAGGGAGTCGAAATCGATGGGGGTATCCAGAAAATCCGACGGCAGGCACCCTCCGGAAGGCCCGCCGATCTGAACGGCTTTGAACGCTTTTTTGTTGGGAACGCCACCGCAGGTATCAAAAACCAGGGTGCGCAGGTCCACACCCATGGGGATCTCCACCAACCCCGCATGCCGCACATTGCCCACCACGGAAAAGATGGCGGTGCCCGGGCTTTTTTCCGTTCCGATCTCCCGAAACCGTCCGGCGCCCTCTAAAATGACCGATGGAACGGTCGCAAAGGTTTTCACATTGTTGATGACCGTCGGCTGCCCCCAAAGCCCTTTCTGAACCGGGAAAGGGGGACGGTAGGTGGGCATGCCGCGCCGCCCTTCGATGGATTGAATGAGGGCTGTTTCTTCACCGCACACAAATGCTCCGGAACCTTGAAAAACCTCCATCTTCACATTGAACGGGGTTCCCAGAATCTCATGTCCCAGGAGTCCCAGTTCTTCGGCCTGGCCGATGGCCCGGGTGACCATTTTGACGGCAAGGGGATATTCCGCCCTCACATAAACAATGGCTTTTTGCGCTCCCACCGCATGGGCGCAGATAATGATCCCTTCCAGCACCTGGTGGGGGTTGCTTTCCAATATGGTTCGGTCCATGTAGGCCCCGGGATCCCCCTCGTCGGCATTGCAGATGACGGTTTTTTCCCTGCCGTTCGAATTGGCCGCAAGCTCCCATTTGAGCCCCGTGGGAAACCCCGCACCGCCTCTCCCCCTCAGACCGGCCGCCTTGATTTCCCCGATGATCGCCCCCGGTGATGATTGAAGGGCCTTGACCAGGGCGCCGTACCCCCCATGGGCCACATAATCAAGAATTTCTTCAGGATCCACCCTCCCACAGTTTTCCATGACGAGGCGTTTTTCCATGTTGAACCGCGGAAAATCCCACACCTGGGGAATCATGTCGTTTTCAACCATGGCACCCATGAGATACTCAAAGAGGGGGTCCCCTTTTTGAAGGAAGGACTTTACCAGCATCCGGGCTTTGCCCGGGGTCACCTGGTGGTACATGATGGCCGGGAAACCGGGGTTTTCAATGATCACCACCGGTTCCGCATAGCAATGTCCGATGCAGCCCACCTGGTGGATGCGGGCCGCCATATTCCGGTCTGCCAGCGCTTCTTCAAAGGCCGCTTTGGTCTCCAGCGCTCCGGAGGCAATGCCGCAGGTGGCCATGCCGATGTGAATGACGGGGCTGGAAGCGTTATCCAGGGCTTCCCGCTTATTCAAGGCCTTTTGGCGAATGGGGGCAAAAGCCTCTTCCGGATTTGAACTATTGTTGGGATCCAATTTTTTGATTTCCTTGGGTCTGCTTTTCCCGTGCCTGTTTTTCCTTTTCGATCTGAAATCCCAGGATCAGCCCTTCCACCTTACTGGGAGCCACATGACCGTGAGCCGTCTCATCCACAATCACCACCGGGGCCAGGGCACAGCACCCCACGCAGGCCACCCGTTCAATGCTGAATTCCCGGTCCGGGGTGGTTTCCCCGTGGCCTATCCCTAGCTTTCGTTCAAAATTCTCTAAAATGATATCCCCCCCCCGCACATGGCAGGCGGTCCCCAGGCACACCTTCATGTGATGTTTTCCCGGCGGGTGAAACCGGAACTGGTTGTAGAAGGTGGCAACGCCATAGACTTCGCACAGGGCCAGTTCAAGGGTGTCCGCAACCATTTTGATGGCGTCGGGCGACAGGTAGGCGTACCGTTCCTGGATCATCTGAAGCATGGGAATCAGGTTTTTTCTTTCTCTTAGAAACCCTTGGAGCCGGCCCTCAATATCAATGAGCATGGCCGCTTCCCGGGCACGAATGTCGTCATCCACGAAGGATCTCCTCAAATATTTTCCATGGCCCCCAGCGCCCCGTGAAGCCGGTCCCGAAGGAGAAAACAGAGGCTTTCCATGAGACTGAATCCCAGCTCATGGTTGCCCATCATGATGTCTCTTAACTCTGTTCCCTTGAAACTGACCACTGTCGTGGGTTTCCGGCAGACCGCGGAACTCATGAGCGTATGGGGTTGGCCCAAGAGCGTCGACCAGCATCCCATGACCCGCCCTTTCCCCAGAAGTCCAATGACAGCGCTTCCCCTGCGGGCTCCCAGGTCCATGGACCGTTCCAGGGAGACGTTCCCTTCGGCGATCACATACAGATACTCTCCGAAATCCCCCTGACAGAAAACATATTCCCCCGGTTCATAGTTCTTCACCTGGCACAGACCCATGATGTTACGGATGTAAGATTCTTGAAGACCCTTGAAAAATTCGCACCCCTCGAGGATTTGTTTGATTTCGTTTTGATCCATTTTCACCTCCCGGGTTTCACCCTTTGGCGTAATCTACCGAAGGGAAGAGTTTGCCATCCGTATGGGGCAGGAAAAGCGCCGCAATATATTCGTCTGTAAAAGGCTGATGGGTGGAAAGTTCGATATTGGTCATGGACCTTGAGATGTTCAGGCAGGTTTCAAAAGTGCTTTGGGAAAGAAGACAGGCCCGTGCCCCCGTAAGGGA
>Ga0233431_1006192_pt1 | contig 10955 bp, 9 predicted proteins | sample SI_118_April2016_FD_179867 | JGI IMG/M metagenome (GOLD analysis project Ga0233431, IMG submission 179867) | Seawater microbial communities from Saanich Inlet, British Columbia, Canada - SI_118_April2016_200_MG | ecosystem: Environmental > Aquatic > Marine > Inlet | place: Canada: British...
ATGTTCGGCCCATCCGCCATACCCGCTGTCGAGGAGCAGCATCTCGCCAAATGCGTTGAGGATTATGCTGTTCGGATCGGGATGTTCGTGAGCCTGCCCTTTTATGCGTGCATCACCGTGCTCGCTGAGAAGCAGCATATATGTGCCATCGGTATCCCAGGAATTGCGAAATGTGGCAAAGCCGCTTTCCGGAAAAAAACCGGTTGGATTCCATCCCAATGCTGCCGGTCCGTTATATTCGGGCGTGGAATCATCAAATTGAGCCAGGTAGTCCGGAAGAAAGGGAATCTGTATACTCCGGCCTCCTTTGTCCCACATCCATAAGAGCATATCATGTTCCGCCTGATCTGGGTGTTGTGAGTGCATGATTCCGGCCATGTAAAAATTCACCGCTTCGTTGTCGTCGATGGGAGGCATGCGACCGTCAGGCATCATCATTTGGGGCAGCATGAGATGCGTCTGCACCAATTCAGGCAGTGAGGAATAATCGAGGATTCCTTTGTTTTTCAGGGCAGTAATCGCGGGGATATAATCATGTGCGCTGTATAAAAGGTAATTTGGGCCTTCAGCCCAGCCGCCGCCGGCAACGGTCATATTATCCAGAGTTGCACGCAGCCTTGTTTGGGCCCGGTTGAAGTCTTCTTCAAAACCGCCTCTGTCCGCAATAACGAGCGAGAGAACGGTGAGAGCAGAGTACAGCTTAACATGGTGATTGTCAGTATTTTCGACATCAATGTACGCGCAAGAAAGAAAATTTTTCTGGATAGAAGGTTTCGGGGGAAACAGGTTCTCATCCCAGTCCCGCGCCATGTAATCCCTGATGTTCTGAAATTTTTCACGTATCGAGGATTCGTGGTATGTTCCGTCAACGACAAAATCGAAACCCGCCCCAGCCAGCATATCGTACGCAGCAGCCCAGAACAACACAGCCTCGGAAATCGCAAGGTCGCTTGAGAAGAAGTTCGAATAGCTGCTCCCGGGGATTCCGTTCAGTGCACGGACGGCTTCATCACCATACTCCCTCGCGTTTGGTGCGTCCGGGGCGCTGAAAACATGTGCAAAGGCAAGCAGTTTGGCATAATAGCCCTGGATTTCTTTCGGGACGGTGGTTTCATTCCACGACACATTGAGTTCGAGGATTCTGTCCGCTTCCTGAGTAACGCGTCCAAACCATGATTCATAGGGCTCACGTGACAATCTTGCGGCAATGGTTGCACGTTCTCCGGGAGTATAAACAATAAAAGGATGCGATTCTACAATTTCAGCGAGGCATGTGAGGGGTGAGATCAGCGAGACGGCGATGGTAACGATGAAAAAGCACAAAACAGTATGGGGCGTATACTTGTGATGGAAGAGATTTGGCTTCATCACCAGTGGAGTTAGTTGTGAAGTGAAGGCAACAATCCTGTTCCACACAATCTTATTTTCTCCAGTATTTCCCCATATCAAAACAATGAGGATTAATAGCTCTACATTATTCATTCAATACATCTAATTTATAATAATCGTGCAATTGAAACAAGGCTTTTTACTGTTAAAGATTCGATCTGAAAAACAACACCGAGAAACCGATATCACCTGTTTGTGCCCATAGAAACTTCTGCCATAATGTAAAAAGGACGCGGATTCGATTCCCGCGTCCCTTTGCCTATATCAATATAACAGTGCGGCAGAGCAATCAATACTGCCAGATATGTTATTGCTCTAACCTTTTCTTTTTATTGTGTCTATAATATTTGTGGTCGACATATTATCCATGAGCGGCAGAAGAGCAACTTTGCCGCCGTACGACTCAAGTATATCGTGCCCAACAACTTCCTCTTTCGAATAATCCGCGCCTTTTGCAAGAATATCCGGGCGAATTTTTTCGATCAGGTCAAACGGCGTATCCTCGTCGAACAGCACAACATAATCGATACATTCCAGCGCCGCGAGAATATGGCTCCGCTCCTGCTCGGGAAGGATCGGCCGTTTGTCACCTTTGAGCGCCCGAACCGAGCGGTCAGTGTTCAGCCCCACGATCAGAATGTCACCGAGTCCGCGCGCCTCGTTCAGATAGGTAATATGTCCGACATGCAGAAGGTCGAAACATCCGTTCGTGAACACGATCTTTTTCCCGGATTTTTTCAGCTCGTCGATAGTATCGATCAGCGAGGTTTCGTCAATGATCTTGTCCGACGCGGACGGGCCGAACGCATATGACATGATCTCCTCGGGAGTGGTTGCCGCGGTCTGATGCTTTCCGACTACGATCCCTGCTGCGATGTTTGCGACAAAGCATGCGTCGTCAAGATCGGCACCGCCCGAAACTGCGGATGCCATCGTCGCGATCACCGTATCTCCGGCTCCGGTAACATCATACACTTCGCGTGTTTTCGCGTGAATGTGCAGAAGCGGTTCGTCCTTTTCGATCAACAACATGCCGTCCGGTCCGCAGGTCACCAGCATGTTCGAGATACCGCAATCGTCCATAATCCTCCGTGCCGGCGTTTCGACATCGTGGGACGAAAGATGTGCGATTCCGGACGCAACGATTAGTTCGGACAGATTCGGAGTCACGATGTATGCGCCGCGATATTTTCCGAAATTGGATGTTTTCGGATCGGCGATCACTTTTTTGCCGGTGTCCGCAAGAGCGCCCACCAGCCTGTCCGATACCGTTCCTTTTGCGTAATCGGAAACAATGATTATTTCCGCGGATAATTGAGATATTTTTTCGATGATCTGTTTTTCGATTGAAAGATCGATCGGCGCTTTGGATTCTCTGTCAACGCGCAGTACCTGATTTCCCCGCGCGATCATCCGTGTCTTGCGGCATGTGGGACGGTCCTTCACCGAAATGATCCCGCTGTCGTCAAGGCCGAGACCGGTGACAGTTTCGCGGATAACCGCGCCGTCCGGATCATCTCCGATAACGCCGATGAGATGGGCATTCGCTCCGAGAGCGGAAATATTGACCGCCACATTTGCGGCGCCGCCCGGTTTATAGGTCCTTGATTGCTCCAGAATGATCGGTTCGGGAGCCTCGGGGCTGATACGGTCGGAGTCGCCGATTATGTATTCGTCGAGAATAATGTCGCCGACAACGACGACCGACGCGGATGTCATATCTGAGAGCAGTCCGGAAAGACGGTTTCGCACGTTAGAGCCTCTCTTTCTCAAGGATAATGGACGATGCAAGGAGGGGGAGCATTATCTCATGGTGTCCGATAAGGTTATATGCCTCGGCCCCGGTGAGCGCCGGACGTTTGAGAACATTTTCGGACGGCCTGTACTGAAAACTCATATCCATGTTGACCGCTGTAAAGTTAAGCACGTCATGACCGAGGTTTCTCACCGCGGAAAGAGCTTTGAGAAACACCTCCGGGAGCAGAACCGCCGAGCCGAGATTGATATATACTCCGCCCTCGAGTTGTGCTATATGATCGGTGAATTTCATGAAATCGAGATGGGACGCTTTACCGAGTACGGCGCCGTCCGCGCTGGGGTGAACATGGATCGTATCGGTTCCGATCGCAATGTGGATGGTAATGTCGACGCCGTGATTTATCCCCGCGGCCTGTATGCTCAGATCCCTGTGTTGGTAGTCCGATCCGGCGATATGCGCCCCAACCGATGCGCCTGCGCCGATGTCGTTTTTTACGCCCTCGCTCATTGTGTCGTTGAGTATTCGTCCGGTTTCCTCAACCATGCCGAACGATCCGTCCTTGAGAGTGCTCGCGACATCCTCGGAGGTTTCGCCGTGAAAAGAAAGCTCGAAATCATGGATGGAGCCTGCACCGTTCATGGCGACCGATGTAATGATATTGTGTTTCATCAGATTGATAATGATCGGGCTGAGTCCGCATTTTATCGGGTGCGCGCCCATGGCGAGTATGACTTCTTTGCCGTTATGAGAGGCAAGCGCAGCGTTTTTTGCGATCTTTTTGATATTATTTGAGCCGAGAATATCCGGGAGAGAATCGTAAAAATCCGCAAAAGAATTTCCAGCGGGCACGGTTCCCAGATCGGCCGCGCTCATTTTATGCGTTCTGCTTCGTATCGGGATGGTTTTGATGTTTGAAAATTTCAAACCGATTCTCCTGAAAAATGTATAGTATTTATATGCTGCCCGGCGCAATGATAGATTTCCGAACGTGAATAGTTAAAGATAATATTGTGCGGCACGGTATGCAATAGTTCTTTGGATTGAAAATTGGGCCGTCAAATTCGGTTTTATAATCATACTGTGCGGTTGCCGGTATGTCGAGAGTATATTATCGTAAATCGCATTGAAATCGGGGGGCTAAAACTCCGGCTTGCGAAAATGCTTTTATTCTATTACATTATAAAGATGTAATCCTGCTGAAAATAATATGGGATCATCGAGCCTGCGGACTTGTTTTATGGCATAATACACAAACTGTTCCGGGTATGAAATACATTAACAGCCGGGTGAGAAGCGGAGACTTTGTGAGAACCATAGAAATATTATTTTTAATAGTTACGTTTACTTTGTGTTTTGTTACGACAGAGTTGATAATTGCTCATTTTGTGATATTTGAGGCATTTCGGCGGTTTTTGATCCGGCTTATATTTTTGGCTCAATACAGTGTGCTGATCTATTATTTGTTTGATTATGTATCTCATATTTTCGAAAAAGATGACGGCAATATTTGCAGCGGCGAGTCTGAAGAGGAATAGGTCAACGCAAAGATAAAATTAAATCTTATGAAAGGTAATCGTTATGGACGATATGAATGCCGGGCAGGTTAAAAAACCGAAAATACCATTGCTCGAACGGAAATCATTCACCTATTTTTTCATGTTCAGCATTTTACTTTATATGCTTATATCCGGTTATATTTTATACTTCTCCGGATCAGTATTCATTGAAGGGATCGCAAACGGCTGGTATAAGGCCGGGGCTGATCCGTCCGATGATTACGCGCTGTGGTGGTCATTTCTGACCTCATTTCCGTGCCTGATGAGCGTACTGGGCGGGGTAGCGGTTTTATCGACAAATACGAATAAATTTCACAATGTCAAAATATTAATGTTTACGCCTTCGCTTGTATGGTCCGCCCAGCTTGTTATCGGTAATTTCCGATGGGGACTCACGTATTGGCAGGAATGGCTTCATCTCGTTCCGCTCATGATTTTCTGCGCAGTTATGCTGTACTGCGTTGTGAAACGAGTGAGGATTCCCATACTTGCGGTTAAACCCGGCAGGGGCGCGTCGGCTCTCGATGCGGAGAGTTCCTGATCTGTTCCTTTGCTGTAAATTTATTGAAATTATATCCTGCAAAGAAAAGTTGAAAATTATGATTTATATAAAACTGTTAAGATTCAAAATTGTGCTGGCATTGATCTGCGTTATTCTTTTACCTCATGATGCTGCCGCCCAACGGACACTTGTCAAAGTTCTCGTGTCTACACCGTATATGACGGAAAAAAATTATCTTCCGATCGCCGATGTCATGTCGGGGAGTATTATCCGCGAATTAAAACGAGTCGGCGGTATTGAGGTCATTGACCGCGAAAAATCCGAAGATTATATTGTCGGCGAAGGAGGCGACGGATGGGTTGCCAACCGCAACCAGGCATTAGATGTCGGCAAGGCAATGGGCGCAGATATTGTTTTATACTCAGCATTACGAAAAGAATATGATTCCTTTTATTACCATATTGCATATATAGAGGTTAATAACAACGTCATTCAGCAGATCATTAAAGGATCGTTCCTCAGCTCCGATTCGGCTTCGGAAATCGGAAGAATAATGAAAAGAGAAGTCGAGAAGATCCAGAAGTTCATTCCGCTACCCTCGGAGCTGGACAATCCCGGGGCAACGATCCGCGAAGAGACCATAAATCCTGATAAACTGCCGAAATCATTTGTGATAGATGGTTTTCCTCCCGGCGGCCGTAACGGTATGATCGAGCAGATATTAACGTATTACCGCGTGTTTCCCGGAGAGTTGGAATACAGCAGGATCGCCGGCAGTTCTTCCGTGATGAAAATGGCATTCCGGGAAGCGATGGATGAAGAACTTACGAAACGCCTGAATCAATACAATATGTACGCAGAGTTTGCGACCCGTCACAATATGCAGGCGTTTTTTATTAAGAATTGTTCGACCGAGGCAATAAATGTGCTTTTGGCCAATAAAATTCCGGTTCTTATGTCCGATGATATTTTTCTTGGATATTTTAATTTGCTTTCGGATGGTTTCTGTATTTTTAAAACACTCACCAACAGGAGTTTTGATACGGGAGATTTAAGCCATAGGGACCGAATGGTTGTATTCTTTATCGTTCCTTTCCCCGGCAGAAAGGGCGGTATTTCAAAAGAATATCTGGAGTCTGCCGTTAGCCTTTACAAAGATGAATGGGGGGAAACTCCGGAATTAATTGCCGTTGAAGACGGCGTATTTGATCTGGGCGCACGGGCGCCGGAATAGTATGTATGTTTTATGGAGACCGATATGCGCATGAAAAAGTTAATGAGTTATTAACGGACATACGGGACAGATCGGAAATAATTGATTTTAAAAAAACCACACTCAGGTGTGGTTTTTTTTTGGGGTTCTCTCTGCACGGAGCATGGAAATATAAAATAAGCCTTGACAATAGAGCACGTATAGGTTATTGTATATTTGTGGTATTAAGGGAGGGCTTATGGCAGCGCACTATTATGGTGATGAATCGATACACTATGAATTCGACGGCTCGGATTCGTTTGGAGACTGGGATTACGGAATGCAGAGCGCCGATCCTTTTTCCGGCGAGTCCCGTTCGATGTCCGATTATACTCAGTATGCTGTTGAGCATTTGGAGGAATTGGGTGTGGAGCATGAAAATTATCCTGATCAATATAAGTCGTTTTGGGGAGAGAGGCTGCCCAGGAAACTATATTGTCTCGGGAACAGTTCATTGTTGAACGAGAAAAGTGTCATGGTCTGCGGTTCGCGGGAAGTTTCGCAGAAGGGTCTTGATATCGCATATAAATGCGGGAGGCTCATTGCCGATATGGGTTATACTCTCGCAAGCGGCTATGCCAGAGGAGTGGATATGGCAGCTCATAAGGGCGCCCTCGAAGCCGGAGGTAAGACCATCGCGATACTGCCATACGGCCTAGGGAAATTTAAAAGACACGTAGAATTAGCGGGCTTATTAGATTTTGATAATTTTCTTGCAGTGAGTGAACTTCCGCTGTCATATCCGTTCAGCGCCGGAAGCGCTTTGAGACGGAACAAGCTGCTTGTCGCGCTGTCCAGGGCGGTTATTGTTGTCGAATCAAAGGATAAAGGCGGGACGTGGTATTCGGCAAAATATGCCGGCAGAAAAGAAAAACCGCTGTATTTCTTTGAGGGCGGACGGGCGGATGTCGCTCCGAAATTAAAGTCAATCGGAGGAGAGCGTCTTCAGATAGTAAAAAATGCGCCTCAATTGAGAAAAATAGATATGCTGATCAAGAAGCAGCTATAATTCCTCTCTATGTCAATAAAAGTGTCGCAATGACAGATTATGCAACTATTTCTGAATTACTGTTTATCTTTAATTTCTGTCAGAATTTCCATCACATCTTTTCCGCCGCGAAATATTACCCAAAGAGCGATTGAAAAAAATACCACTCCGCTGAAAAAGAAAATTCCGAGCCATATATACGTTGAAACCATAATATCCGTCTGTGTCATATTATTTATCTCCCTTTTCGAAATACGGGGTCAAATCTTTCGGCGGGAATAATTTTTGTGTCAGAAGCGATCCTGCGACCATTCCCAGCGCGCCGAGCCCGAACGAAATAAAGCCTGAAAAATTTGCGTTCGCCACCCATGCGATCGACCGCGGCAGCATATTCTCGAAATTTGCAAGTATCAGAAAAGATAACGGTGCAACGGCGCCGGTTATGAGCGCGAGATACGCACCGACAATGTTCGCTTTTTTCCAGTAAAGACCGAATCCGATGCTTGAAACTGCTCCTGCGGTGTACATGTTGCCTGTTATGAAAATATATTTGAGCGCGGATGACGGCATCTTATAAAACAGCCCGAAGAAAATAAGAAATACCCCGATAACTCCCACCCATATCCGCGTAATGGTCAAAATCGTTTTTTCGGATAAACTCTCTTTTGAGAGTGCCCATATTACGTCGCGGGTAATAACGGATGCCCATGCAAGAAGATACGATGAATATGTCGACATTGACGCCGCAAGCATTCCGGCGATTAAAATACCGATAACTCCTGTCGGCAGTACCGCTCCGAGCATCCTGGGCATGGCGGCAATGGCATCGTCGCCTGTCAGTCCGGGATACATGGTCAGTGCGATAATGCCCCAGAGCATCGGGATCATTGCCCGGCCGGCAAACGTGAGGCTCGCGACCATAAATACTTTTTTGCCCGTTTTGGGGCTTTCCGCGGACAGCGCCCGTGAGGTTCCCGGCTGCCATAACGCCGCCGCGGCGAAATTTGAAAGCAGCATCCAGAATATGAATGTCCAGCCGAGATTGGCGTTTGTGAACGGATTGAAACCGTCCGAGCCGAGATTGGTGTGGACCGCTTGAGCGATCTGTTCTATGGTAACAGCGCGAAATGCGAAAAACGTCGCGACAAGCATGCTGATGGATAATATTGTAAACTGAAAATAATCGGTGACAACAACGCTGATCATCCCTCCGAAAATCGTGTAAAGCACAACCATGAACAGCATCAGTACCATAATGATCGCAACCGCATTATCCCCGAATCCCATGGCGTGGCTCAGAAATATCCCGTCCAGCTTGAGAAATACTCCCATATTCAAAACGCCGCCGATAAACAGGATGAAACCGCCGAGGATTCGAGTGTTCCGTGAATATCTGAGTTCGTAAAACTCGGGCACGGTCATCACACGGAGTTTTCTCAGCCCGTTAATGATAAATCCCGAATATCCGACCATGAAATACACGAACATTGTTATGATCCCGACTATGAGCGCGGAAAAACCGTTGCGGTAGCCGTTTTCTCCCATGTACATGATCGTGACTGTGCCGAGTTCGGTCGCAATCATTGTCGCCGAACCAACCCCGATTTTCAGGCGCCGTGAGGCAACGATGTAACCGGAAAGGTCGCTGACATATTTTTTTGCGTATAATCCGACACTTATGGTGAAACCAAGATAGCCGAATACGATAAACCAATCGAGCAGAGTAAAGTTCATATGATATCCATTTATAAGGTGTGTTTATTTTCCGATAGAGTATATGAAAAACAAATATGAAATATTGGAAATTGAGAAGCAAGACAAAAATTTTCTTCAGGTTGGATAAATGGTATACGGCGCAGTGAAATGCCGCACCGTTGGTGATGATTTTGCAGGTGAATGTCATGATTTTCGGGCATTTGCAGTAAAGATGCGGGTGCGGATAAGGATTTTATTTGAAATGAAGCGTAAAGTGTGTAAAAACTATTGACATATCGTGAAAATGCTGTTACCATGAAAGTATAAATAATTATTACTCAAGTTATTATTGGAATTTATTGTGTTTTTCCGCCGTATAAAACAGTTCTTAAGTATCATGTTTCTTATGAGAATATTTTCCATGCATCGATGTCTTTATAAAACAGGATTCTAAATATTTTACATGCCTAACGAAACAGGGAGTAAAAAAATGAAACAGAATTCTTTTTCACGAAGAGATTTTCTCAAGACCGCCGGGGCGGGGTCGCTTGGAGCGATGGGCCTCGGATCGTTTAATCCCGAGACCGCAAAAGCGCTCGAAAGCCTTGATCCAATCAAGATCACCAAGCTCGAGGCGATCACGTTCAAAGATGCATTCTGGATGTGGGTGCGTGTGTATACGGATCAGGGCATTGTCGGTATCGGAGAAACCTATTTCGGCACGAACGCTCAGATAGGCGCTTTAAAAGACTACTCGAACATGATTATCGGTAAAGACGCGAGAAATATCGAACGGATCTGGCGCGACTTATACTCGCGAGCCTCGTTCACGGTAACGGGCGGCGCCGAAATGAGGATGATCTCCGCGATCAATATCGCGCTCTGGGATATTGCCGGAAAAGCGCTCGGGGTACCGGTTTATACCCTTCTCGGCGGAAAAGCCCAGGAGAAGATGAGAGTGTATAACACATACACGAATGGATGGAACATTAACGGCATGCAATATGATAAGGATGCCAAAAAAATTACCAGATTTCTTCTCGATATGGGAGTCAAAGCCGCGAAAATCTATCCCTATGAGGTTGTCGGACGGAAAACCGGCGGAACCTATATCTCGCCGACCGATGTGGATGACTGCCTCAAATGGGTGAAAGATATCCGTGAGGAAGCCGGCGACGAAATGGAGATATGTATCGATACGATGTGCCGATGGAATCTACCGTGCGCGGTGAAAATCGCACATTCCCTCGAACCGTACAATATCATGTTCATCGAGGATATGCTGCTTCCCGACAACGCACAATCGTATAATGTTCTCTGCAAGGAGACTTCAATAGCCGTCTGCCACTCGGAACGGCTTGCGACACGGTATATGTTCAGGGAAATGCTTGAGGCGAAAGCGGTAGATATTGTCATGTATGATATGACCTGGTGCGGCGGTCCCACGGAGGCAAAAAAGATATCCGATATGGCCGACACTTATTATATCCCGACCGCGCCGCATACCTGCGGAGGTCCGGTATTGTGGCATTCCTCGATCCATACGGCCCATACGCTGACAAATTATTTCATTATGGAAAGCAGCTGGCATTTCTGGCATGACATATGGCCGGATTATGTGAATGACCTGCCTGTCCCGGTTGACGGACATGTCGTCGCTCCGGAAAAACCGGGCCTCGGCGTTGAGATCAAACCCGAAATTTTCAAAAACGGATTGGCGACGATTGTTCCGATCGCGGAAATTTAGAGAATTGCGGATATATTTCATAATTCGAAATAATGAACGGCGAAATAATAGAATGAGGAAAATACAA
>Ga0233431_1006195_pt1 | contig 10950 bp, 10 predicted proteins | sample SI_118_April2016_FD_179867 | JGI IMG/M metagenome (GOLD analysis project Ga0233431, IMG submission 179867) | Seawater microbial communities from Saanich Inlet, British Columbia, Canada - SI_118_April2016_200_MG | ecosystem: Environmental > Aquatic > Marine > Inlet | place: Canada: British...
AGTTTTATACTAGGCATATTTTTGGAATCTGTTTCCAAAAAGACACTACGTCTATTTATACCCGTACCCGATGGTCCATGCGCATTTGGATCAAAGACCACCTTTACTTCTACTTCTTCGCCAGGTTTAATTTCTTCAAACATTTTAGAACTAACCCCCTTGGTTTTCATTCCTACCTCTTTACTCTCTTTGCCAGAAACAATAAGACTCACCTTTGTACACATACAAGAAGTATACATCTCTTTGATGGTCACAGGTTTAGCGCCTTTATTGGTAACTTTAAAATTTGTAGCTACCTTACCTTGATCCATAGAAATTGTGCCAAAATCATGAAAAATTTTTTCTATAACCAAGTCCCCATCTACACCTTGTCCTGTTTTATCTTCTGTATTAGACGATCCTTTTGTACATCCTGCGAACAATAAAAATAATGGCAATATTAAAATAAGTAATTTTTTGTTCATAAAAATTTATTACTTAATTAATGGATCGAGCATAGCCTTTACTTGTTCATATGGCAATGCTCCAGGTATTGGAATATTTTGATCACCAGAAATAATCACACTATATGGAGTACCCCTAGCTCCTGTTTTTTGAGCTTCGGCAATTTGATCTTGGATCTTATCTTTGTACTTACCAGAATCCAAACATTCTTGAAATTTACCAACATCAAGTCCTACGTATTGAGCAATTTCTGGTAATTGACTATCTTGTAATCCATTGTTTGCGGGAGTAATCTCAAACATACGATCTATGTATGCCCAAAATCCATCGTTTCCTTTTTGCTCACCTGCACACTCTGTGGCCTCAGCTTCTCTGATTGCCTTTGAATGAAGTGAGGTGAGTGGAAAATGACGATAAACCCAATTTACATCCCCTTCATAGTCAGCCAAGACTTGTTGCATGGTTGCATGAAATCTTTTACAAAAAGGACACTCTGTATCTGAATACTCAACAATACTAATTTTTGCATTTTTATCTCCTTTTACCCAATCATCTTTTGTCACAGGCTGGACAACTACATTGTTATTGGCTGGTGGCTGAGCAACACCTGGATTAGTTGGTTGGTTTACTACTGCACCGTTATCATTTTTGGATATTTTTTCATCTCCTCCATTTATCAGCACCCCTGCCAAGATTAAAAATCCAATTACAAACATAACAGCTAGGCCACTCAATAACCCTACCTTAAAAGCTGCTCTTGGCTTTAAGTTATCTAAAGCACTTTTTTCTTTATGAGTATTTTCTTGCATATAATTATTTTAAATTAAAAATTAAATATCAAAAAACCCTACTTTTTTATAAAAGAAAATAAAAGTAAGGCTATAATTTATTCAATTAAAACAATTTGGGATGCAAAGTTCCGCTACTAAACAAATCTATAAAATAATAAAAAGTTTTAAATCCTCCGTACCTATCTTTTATCGAACGGCAATAATTTTTGGCTCTAGTGCTATAAAAATCATTGATAGATAATTTAGAAAAAATGAAAACAGCGGCCAATACAATCAAAAATTCTACAAGATTATTTTGTATCAAGGCACTTGTTATGTTGTGTTTATTGCTCCCCAAAACAGTCAGTTGATCATCATCACAACACTCGGCATGATTCATGCCACTCATATTTTTTGTAAAAAAATCTCCAGCAGACAAAGCGCAGCCGAACATAAAGGATATAAATACTCCAACGAGTAAAAAATATGTAATTGTTTTGTTGTTTAGCATATCCATAATTAATAGAAGTATATCATAGCTATATTTTTTGTAAACATAAAATATGTTATAATATATATAATGGAAGAAAAACAAGACATATTTTTGAAACACATCAAGCAAAAAATCTGGAAAGATGTTTTTGTTATAACTTTGCTAATTTATATAGTTTTTTGTCTTTTTGTATATTTTATAGATGGTGCTATTTCGGGCACTCTATTTAGCAAGGCTCTGGCCGGCACTTCCGCCATCTTGTTTGCTGCTTCTTTTTCTTTGAGTGGCTTTTGCTACTATTGGGATTTTTTGGACAAAAAAATTGGCTACCGCAAATATCTTGGCTTGATGGGCTTTTGGACTGCCCTGGCCTATTCTATTTCTCTAATGCTTGTAGATTCTCAAAGATATTTTTATGGATTTTTAGACAACGCCTTGTCTGCTGATTTTATACTAGGGATTATTTCTATGGCTATATTTACTTTTATGGCTCTTATATCCCAAGATAGCATAATGAAAAAAATGGGCCCTCACAATTGGCGTCGAGCTCTCCGACTTGGATACTTGGCCTGGCTATTACTAGCAATCAGAGCCTATGTTATAGAAAAAGAACTGTGGGCAGAATATATAAATACCTTTGATGGCTTCCCACCTCCTAGGTTATTACTCACTCTATTGGTTATTGCTGTGATAATATTTAGATTATCTATCGTTTTGGCAAAATGCAAAAAACCTTGGCATAATAAAAAATAATACTTAATTAAAATAAAAAATGAAGAAAAAAATATTAAAAGCTCTACTTAGAATTTTTATGGGTTGGATTTTTTTATGGGCTTTTCTAGATAAGTTACTTGGCTTGGGATTCACCACAGAAGCAGGCAAGTCTTGGCTAGCCGGTGGTTCACCAACTACTGGATTTTTAAAATTCGCCACACACGGCCCCTTTGCCTCTGTCTTTCAAGGTATGGCCGGCAACATCTTTATAGACTGGATATTTATGATTGGTCTACTTTTGATAGGTCTGGCCCTTATCCTGGGTATAGGAATGAGAATGGCCGTTTCCACGGGCTCACTACTGATGCTTTTGATGTGGCTGGCCACTATACCGCCCGAACACAATCCTATTGTTGACGAACATTTGATATACGTATTAGTTTTGGGAATCTTAAAGATATATCATGCTGGTAATGATTTTGGTCTAAATAAACAATGGTCCAATACAAATTTGGTAAGAAAATATCCTTTCCTGCAATAGAAACAATTGCCTCACTTAAAATAATAAAGAACACCCTACTATATAACGGGGTGTTCTTTATTTAGAATGAAAATTATTTTTTATCCAAAATATGGTATAATAATAATTGAATAAGATAAAAAAGGATTGAAAAAGGCATGCCTGAAAACATAGTAAACAATCCAGAACAACCCGCGGATCTACACATGGATAATCTAGTCAACCAAATAATGGTTGATCGTCTTAAGATCAGGGACACAAATGCAGACATGCAAAATATCCCTCTTTTGAAAGTAGAAAATATTCCTGCCGAATCTCAAGTTCAAATACACTCAAATCTACGTCTTCTTGCCCAGCTCAATGGTCATCGCGGAGAAGACTTGAGAAGACTTATTTTTGAATCAAGCAATGACTCTACTGTTTATTTACAAAAACTATATCGCTGGTCAGAATCTCTAGAGGTAGGACAGGCAATAGCTTGGTCAGGGATAATATCCGAAGCTCCTCCTGCATTTTTATCAGCTACCCAGCCAGAGCGGCTTTATCAGGGACTTTTATTTTTACAAAAACACCCCGACACCAAAGAAGAAGATTTTGAAGAAAAATTATTTTCCCAAACTGTCCAAACTCTCAATATGCTTCAAGACAAGAAAAAATGGCTTGATATCATAGATGAGATGCTTGTTGATGATAGTCCTCAACTAAGCGCTCAGGCCCTACTCCGAGAAATCGGCTTTATACCTATTGAACTATTAGATAAAAAAAGATCCAAAAATTTCCCACCTGAATACATTCTCAGACTTATTGAAGAATTAAGGGCTCTGGAACATACAGAAATATCAGCCCTGGCTATACACGAAAGAGCCAAACTAAGTAATTTTTTATTTACTAGTGGTATAGCCAACAAAATTCGAACCAAAGCCAATGGCATATCACTTGATACCAACGGTATTTTTATAAATCTCAAAGGACTCCATGCTCATATACCCTATGGCCTGATTACTCCCGAATGTTTAGTAGTTCTCAAACGAGACAACTGGCTAAACGATAGCGAACTTTTAGAAACTAACATCCGTACTCACGAAGAAAATACCAACATTTCTGCTTTCCAATTTGAACAAGAAGACCAACTAGATGCTTTCTCTAGCACTCTAGGAGTTGGACAAACAAATCAACTCGAAGTTGTGGATTCTGTTGCCGAGCAAATGGTAGCCAATCCTGAAAAATTTGCCCGTACTCTTTATAATGAAAATCTAATAATCCCTGATATATTTATTCGTGAGATTTTCCAAGGTCAAGACAAAGAAAAAATGTTTGCTTTGTTCCGAACTGCCGAAATTATCAGCATGCTAATCAGCAAAGAAGAGTTGCGGCCCGATAAAAATGCTTTTGAAGGTCATGAATTGAGCTCCACTACTAGTGAAACATACAAAACCAGAGCTGGTATTCTGAACCACCCACTCTATTACAATAGTCTCAAAATAACTCGTGAATTTCTAAATTCTGAGACGACTTCTGATCCAGATGAAAAATTTTTGGTATTCCGTGGTCAATACAAAAAATCTCCACGCGGCAATCAACACTCTTTTATAGAAATATTGCATGATGGCCAATTGGCTAGGGTATTGATAGATGAAAAAAAACACCTTCATACAAATCGCCTGAAAAAACTACAACATATTGAGCTCTTTGAAAGGGATCAATATGAAAACCTAGAAAATGCTTTACAGACTTTTAACTACTTTGTATCCACGCTTGATAGATTACAAAAAATATTGAGTCGTAGATCAAAAGGTTGGGAAGAAAAATTTGTCCAATTAGCTGAAACGAGTATACATTTTTTACTTAGCAATGTTACAGGACATCATCAATCAGCCAACCAAACTCTGGAAATTATCAAATACAAACAACAGGTACCTGACAAAACTTATATGGAGCTCCTTGGTATATTTGAGGAAGCCCAAGAACAATACGAAAAATTTATTTATAACAATCTAGATAATGTCGCGAATTTTACTGAAAAATTTTCTCCAGAGGTTCAAAAAAGCGACGTTCAATTTGGCCCCCACTTTGCCAATGAAGCAGAGGCCAATACAGCTGATTATGGTCATGACAAAAAACTATGCGAGCAAGAAACAGAAGTTCGTCTATGTGTAGTCAATCATCGAGCCAAAGATCCTAGTGAAACTATTCCTTTTCATATAGAAGAATCCTGCCTAAATGCCTTACGTATTGATAGGGATAGACCACTGATAAACGTAATTGGTGGCTGTAAACATGCTGATGGTGCCGAAGATCCTCTTGAAAAATTTAGCTCCGCTGTCATGGAAGTAGCTCATGCAACTAGAGCAAATGTTGGTGTACCAGGTACCCAATCTGGTATTGGTGTTTCCTTTGGTTGGGAAAATGTAAAATACAGACAACAATTTGGCCATCTGCCTCGTGCCGAACAAGCCCATCTGTTTTCTATCAACCCAGGTGGAAATACTTTTTTTCCAGGCAACAAATTTTCTAGAGGTACTGATCAAAATCACGTCTTTGCCAATACTCCGGTAGATAGTATCATCACTCCCTTTAGTGCTGGCTGGGGAGAGTACGAGGGCTTGGACAAACTCAAATCTCCATACCTAAATCACGTAGCCTACATGGAAGCTTTTTATGCTCGCATGGCAGTCAATCAACCAAAGGTAATGGTAGTTGGTAATGGTGGTTTATTTTCTGTGATAGAAATAGTCGAATCACTCAAAAGAGACTTTGATCTTATATTGGTAAAAGGTACCGGACGATTTGCTGATGCCGCTGCCCTACTGATAGAAAATTTAGATGATATTGATTTGACTAGTGACAACAAAAACAAATCTTTGATAGAATTGATAAAAAAATTACCTGATGATATAGCAAAAGAATTTTTAAATAAAGATTTTGGTAAAGATCATGATACAGATGATGAAAACCATCAAGTATTTAGAGAATTTTTCTGGCGCTTTGTCAAAATAGCCAAACTAAAAAGAGATCGTATCAAAACAAGCTCTCTAAAAGATCTCCAAGAGACTCTCACTGAATCATTGTAAATAAAATAAATACGCCGCCCAAGTAAAACTTGGGCGGCGCTTTGTTTTTTGTCACCCTTGGGTAACAATGAGAGCCTATTTCCGAAAGCTAGTTCGGAAAAAACATCTCATGTTTTCTATCACCCTTGGGCAACAGAAAACTAACTCTTGAGCATGGTAGCAATCACATCGACCGCAACCGACACGTCATCAACGAGGACGGCGTTGTCATAGTTGGAGGCCATCTCGCGAGCATAGGCGCGAGCACGATTGAGGTCCTTGAGTTCACCGCCGGTGACGGCCTGATCAGTGATGACGGCACCGTCATCGATGTCATTGACCACCAGGACGACCTGGCGACCCTTGAGCACGAACTCGGTGACTTCCAAGATGGAGGCGATAGCACGTGTCTGTCCGTCGATCACGAACAGCAGAACCTGGGACTCTTCCTTGGCGACCCGCTCCAAATCGGCGCAATCCGGCGTCCAGTCCTCGACCTGAGGATTGAAGTGTTCCACACCCGCTTCGGTAAGCATCGGCATGGCCGTATCTTGGCGCCAGGTGGTAGGATTGCAGGAACCGCCCAAAAATACTTGGCTCTTCATTTCGTTTCTCCTTGAAAAAGATGGAAAATCAGTGAAGTTTCGATGAATTACTACTAAGACTGTTGAAAACCTCCTTTCAAGGTTTATCAACGTATTGATTTTAAAAGGATCTAACTCTTGCTCTATTCCAGAACAAGATATATTACTATATCATATTATATAGATTTTGTCAAGTATTATAGCTCAAAATATTGATTTTTAAAGGAAAAAAAGGTAAAATATACTAAGTAAATAACTAAACAATCTATATGGATTTAACAATAAAAACTCCCTTTGTAAATGTGGCCCTACAAACCCCCTATGCCAAGACTATCCCCCAGATCAATGGCCCCTACACTAGGATTCATCTTATTCGCCATTGTCATCCTGATTATGCCATCAAACATTTGGTTGGTGATGAAAAAATGCCCCTTTCTGATTTGGGTAAAAAACAAAGAAAATTACTCAATAAAAAACTTGAGCAAATCCAACTAGACAAAATATATGTAAGCGAATTGTTACGTTCCAGGCAAACAGCTGAAGATTTTGCCAAAAAAAAGAAAAAAAAATGTTTTACTGACAAAAGGTTAAATGAAATTGACTGGACTGAATGGTACAAAATAAAATATTTTAATATGTCTGAAAAGACCAGGGTCAAAAGGCTACCCAAACACAGACAGATGGACAAAGAGCTGCACAAAATGCACAATAAAGTAAGAAGACTATTGGCTGATGTTTACAAAAAAAATAAAGGCAAGAGAGTCGGGCTCTTTTGCCATGGTAATCTTATCCGAGTGATGATTACTAGTATTCTCAATACAGACGTAGTTGGATTTTTATCTACCGAAATATATCAATCCTCTGTCACCAAGTTAGTGATTGATAGAGATGGGTATATCAAAATAAATTATATAAACAATATTTGCCATTTACCACATAAGCCTGACGAAGACTTATTTTTGGCTGCTCTCAATCAATAAATCATTTAATTCTCAAATAAAAAAATACTCCTCATAACGAGGAGTATTTTTTTATTGTTCTAGTTCTGGTTCACTTAAATTTCGTCCTCTTTGACCAAATCCTTTATGAAAACCTTTTCCCATGCCCCTGGCTCTTTCGGGTAAGCCTAATTCGTCTCGAATTTCTTTGGCTGCCTCAAAATTTCCTTCTTGCATCAGCTCATGCATTTGGACAAATTGGTCAAAATTTTCTTCTGTAACAACATCTGTCTTTTTGACACACTCTTTTTCATCAGCTAGCTCTGCCCAAGCGTCATAATCACCACTTTCCAAGACGCTAATCATTTCTTGGTGTTTTTCTTGTCTTTCTTCGCGTAGCTCTGGATCAAAATTTGAATGTTTTTGATCCATCTGACTAGCAGAGACTAGACTAGAAACTGTAAAAGTAGTAACCAATAAACCTAACAGAGAAGCCAATAAATAAAATTTATTTTTCTTCATACTAAAACGTTAATTATTAAGTAAAAGCTATGATCGATCTGCCTTCTACTCAGTAATACGTAAATAATTCATTTTTCTTTCAAAGGGGCAATTTTCTCCACAAGGCCTATGCCCTCCCATCCAAGGCATCCCCTTCATTGGTAATACTTCTCTGGCTCTAAAATTTTCATCATCTATCTTTTCTCCTAGAATACGAATAATATCTCCCTTCTTTACTTTGAATACTTGGGGAGAGCTGGTAGAAAAATCTGAAATATACCAAATATCACCACTTATATCTTTTATGACTGCTTTGTCCCTATCTACATCTACTACTGCCCCAGCCAAAAATCCCCCATCATGATCTTCCCATCTAGCTTTGCGATGATTTATAAATTTATCATAAAAAGGAACTCTTTTTTCTACTATATTATCAATTGCTCGTCCTACTCCCGCATTGTAAAGTAATCCGCCAGCCACTACGCTCACCACCACAGTACCCAGTACTACCTTGGCAATAGAAAATCTATAACCTTTTTTGGTGTGTCTAATATTGTAATAAGTAGCCAAAATAAATATACCCAAAAATATCAACCAAAAATATGGCAAAGTCAAAATAACAAAACTAAATATATTACCACTTACCTGACTATGTACGTCCCAATCATTATTTTTGAGCATATACAGGATCACTGCAAAAGATAAACTTCCAATCATCAATGAAACCAGCCCCAACAACCAAACAGTGTAGTTTTTCACTACAAATTGCCACCTTGGTTTTAAAGCGACTTTCTTTTCTTTTATTTCATCCAATACTTTTTTACTAATTGTTTCTGGCATATACTTATAATTTAATATCTTGTTTTTTGAATTCCTCACCAAATTGTTTTTTAGCCCTACTCAATAATGTAGCAACAGTGCCCATTGGTTTTTTTAAAATATCAGAAATCTCTTTATAATCTTTTTCTTCCCAGTATTTGAGCACCAATACTTCGCTATATTTTTTATCCATTTTAGATAAAACTTTATTTAAATTTTTATTTAAATACTTAAGTTCAATATCTTTATGAATATCAAAGTCAGAAGCTATATTATTTAATATTATTCCTTCGGTGTCCCAAGTTATGTTTTGAGGACGTACCTTTGCTTTACGATAATGACCAATAACCTCGTTTCTTACAATACGATAAATCCAAGAAGAAAATTTCAAATCTTTATCAAAATTATTTAGATTACGATATGTTTTTATAAAAGCTTCCTGTAAGATATCTTCACTTTCTTCATGACTAAAATTTGAAATACGCTTGATATATCTCAATAACTTTACTTCATATCTTTTCATCAAAAACAAAAAATTTTCTTGATTTCCAAGAGTCGACTGAACCAATTGTTCATCACTTAATTCACTTTTATCCAAATTTTGATCCATATATACAGTTGTCTATACTAGATACGCATTTTAATATATTTTCTTTCATTTATCAACAAAAAAACCGCTCAAAATTTGAGCGGTTAAAATATTTTTTAAAAAAAGTTTTCTATAGAATCTATAATAAACTGAGAATATACTGGCCCTATATACTCATTGGCTGCATTATTTGGATGAGATTCTGACCAAGTATGCACTGTTCGATAATCATACTTCAAATAATCATCCTCATCAGCTAGATAATTTCTAAAATCAAAAATCTTTATATTTGGATGTTGCTTACCATCTTCACTCAACCAAGTATTGATAGTCCAATCATGAAATTCACCCGCTCGAATTGCATTGGCTGTTTTACCACCACTAGCTGGATTATAGAGAGGATGACGAGGAGATATTGTCCAAACTACAAACATAGTTTCTGGGTACTGATCAAATAAATCTCGCAAAGCTTGATATTGAAGTTTATAACTTTCCAAAGACTTTCGAGGAGAATTTACCGATGCAGTAGCTCCTCCTACATCTGCCAAAACATCCGAACCAGTGTAGCTATGTTTTATATTTATAACATCATACTGAGATGCCAATGTATCCAAACATTCTGAACTTTCTTCCGAAATACTACAAGCCTCATTTACCCATAGATTCCAATAATCATAAGGATAGTTTGACCAAGCATAGGGCTGATCTGGATATTCTCTAATTTCAAAATTCAGAGTTGTATTGTTGTCTGTATTATAATTTTCAAACCAATTTGCTATTTCTCCTTGTTCATAAAAATTTGTACCCACGGAATGAGCTAACAACAAAATCTTTTGATCTGCGACATTAGTGACAACGACTTCCTCTTCTGGCTCCTCTTCTGGCTCTGGCACCAAGGCAACTGGAACATGAAAACCGGCCAACTCCTCTTCTTCTTCTATAATGTCCTGACCATTGGCATAGGCAGACACATCGTCAAGTTCCAAAAGAAAATTAAAATTAAAATTATTTTTCTCAAAAGTACTAGTATCCAACATCTTTCTTCTTTTACCATCCTGAATATAATAATAGATTCCCTGATTTTTGATCAATGCTCCAGTAGGTAAAATATTTTCAAGATCATCACCCTTGGTATAGCTAGATGAAAAATAACCAGGTAAAATATCCTGCACCATACTTGTCCAATTGGGACCATAAAGATTTTGTGCAATTTCACCAGTAGAGATCCAATGTAATGTTCCTCTTGGACTGACGGCATAGATCTTGGCTGTATTTTGGTGAGTGACCAATCTACTACCTGCCCTATAAGTCATGACTCCTCCATCAATATATTGATCAAGTTCCTCAATACTAACTTTGACCACATCATCAAAATCACTGTACCAAGTATTGTAAGTTTTTAGGTCTGGAAAAACATACTTTTTACCATCAGAGGCAACATAATACACCGCTGCATTGCCCGACCCTTCTTGGGCCAACAAAGCACCGACTTGATAGCTCCCTGTAGCCTTGGCCGGCATCTGGAATG
>Ga0233431_1006196_pt1 | contig 10948 bp, 9 predicted proteins | sample SI_118_April2016_FD_179867 | JGI IMG/M metagenome (GOLD analysis project Ga0233431, IMG submission 179867) | Seawater microbial communities from Saanich Inlet, British Columbia, Canada - SI_118_April2016_200_MG | ecosystem: Environmental > Aquatic > Marine > Inlet | place: Canada: British...
CAGGTTTTAAGGCATGTTTTCATAGGTCGCCTGAGCATCCTTCATAAGGGCACAAAAGTAGTTTACACTTTGTTTTGTTCGCTGTTTTGAAGAGAAATTTGAAACTTGAAATTGGAAATTAGAACGTACGCAATAGTTCTGATCTGTTATCCAATTTCGAATTTCGAATTTCCAGTTTCAGCATCCGATTTTCTGTCTCGATATCCGATTTTCAATCCATATTACAAACTACGCAGCAAAAAAGTGTAAACCGGCAAATGAAGGATGCTGAAATGCCGTTTATTATTTTCTTGGCATACTTGCTGGATTCCTGCCAATTTGTCAATTCAAAACATCAGATCTTTTCGAGCGTGGTATAGGACATGTGCAGCAGCTTTTTCCCGGCAGTCTTGAACAATACCTCAACTTTGTTTCCGGAAACGAATTTGGAAACGACCCCGGCGCCAAAGGCCGGGTGTCTGACCCGGTCGCCCTGGGTGAAGGGTTGCGAAGAACTTTTAAATGATTGCGTTTCCTTCTGTTCATGCCACGCGGGTCTTTGATGGGTCCTGCCCTGTTTTTCCCGATGGGGCCTTGTTTTTCCCGATTCATGTAAATAGACGTCCGGGGGAAGGGAAGTGATAAAAGTGGACAATCCTTCTCCGCCAGGGCTGTACCCGGACCAGCCGGAAACCTCGTTCCCGGGATATGAGATCATCAGCCGATCCTTGGCCCGTGTGGTCGCCACATACATGAGACGCCGTTCTTCTTCAAGGTCCAGGGGATTGTTGTAGGCCCTGGCGGATGGAAATTTTCCTTCCATGGCCCAGATGACAAAGACCACGGGCCATTCAAGCCCCTTGGCGGAGTGGACCGTGGATAGGGTCAGTTTCTCATTCTGGGTCCCTTTGGCGATGTCCTCTGAGCTTCCGGGCGGATCCAGGACCAGATCGTCCAGGAACGCCCTAAGTTTTCCATAACGTTCAGCCATGGGGGCAAGCTGTGCCAATTCCTTTTCCCGCCTCGGGTAGTCGTCGTAACGTTCTTTAAGCAGCGGGATGTAATAGGTCATGACGTGTTTAACCGCCTCAGCGGGCGTCAGGTGCTGGGGTGAAAGCTTCTCAAGGAGGGCCCCCAGCGGCTTAAGCCCGTTGTCCTTTTTCCCGAGTTTGGGCCACTTTGAGAGATCGTAGGGGGCTATGCGGTTGTCCTTCATCCATTTGATGATTTTTTGGCTTTTCCCCTGCCCGATGTTCTTGACGAGCCTCAGTATTCGAAGCCAGCTGACGGTTTCATCCGGGTTCACTACCACCCGCATGTGGGCCAGGAAATCCTTGATATGGGCGGACTCCAGGAATTTGAAACCGCCGTATTTCACATAAGGGATCCCCTGTCGGGTCAGTTCGGCCTCCAGCTCAAAAGAATGATACGCTGCGCGAAAAAGAACAGCGAACTCCTGAAGGCCGGCCCCTTCCTCCATGGCTTTAGCCAGGTATCTGGAAATATATGTGGCCTGTTCTTGCTCTGTATGCGTATCGATAACCTTCGGTTTGTCGCCGCCTTCCCGCTTTGTAAAGAGGCATTTGGTGTATTTTTCGTTCGCAAAGTCCATCAGCGCGTTGGTGAGTGCCAGGATGGGTTGGGTGGATCGGTAATTTTGTTCCAGCTTGATCACTTTTGTGTTGGGAAATGTTTTCGGAAAATCGAGCATGTTTCTGAAATTGGCACCCCGAAAGGAATATATGGACTGGGAATCATCGCCGACCACCATGACATTCTGATGGTCATGGGCCAGCCATTTTACAATGTCCGCCTGAATGCAGTTGGTGTCCTGGTATTCATCAACCATTACATAGGCATACCGTTCCCCCAGTTCTTTTCGGACGGTGCTGTTTTCCATGAGGAGCTGTCTGAAACAGATGATGAGGTCGTCATAGTCCATGAGCTGATGCGTTTTTTTGTAATCGGTATAAAGTGTTCCGAGGGTGTGGATGTGGGGGGCCACTTCTATGAACTGTCCGTATTCGTTCAGCATGAGCTCTTCAACCGGCTGCTGCAGATTGGCGGCTTTACTGATAATGTTGGCCATTGTGCCCCGTTTGGGAAATCTGGCCGGCTTTCCACCCATCTTGAGATCGGGCACCAGGGTACGGAGGACTTCCTCCATGTCCGATCGGTCCAGGATGGTGAAGCTGTTGTTGTAACCTAAGGTTTTGGCATGGTTTTTGAGGACTTTGAAGGCCAGGGCGTGAAATGTGCCGCCGGAAACGAATCGGCATCTTTTATCGGACAATTCCGATGCTCGATCCAACATTTCCTGAGCGCTTTTCCGGGTAAAGGTCAGTAAAAGGATGGCTTCGGGTGCAATGCCGGTTTCAACGAGACGGGCCACCCGATAAATCAGGGTTCTGGTTTTTCCACTTCCCGCCCCCGCGATGACAAGGACCGGTCCCGAAAGGGTCATCACTGCTTCTAACTGTTCAGGATTTAAAACATTTTCGTAATTAATTTTTCGGGTCAAAGCTCGTTTCCTTTATTTGGGTTACGGTGGATGGATTGTTGTGTGTGAGGGATTTTACAAGAGAAGTACCAGCAGGGGACCCATGGCAATGATGATCAACACAAAAATAATGAAAACCGGCAGTAAGAACGCCACAATGACCCTGGTATAGGAGATGTGGTGGATTTCACGAAGCCCGATAACCTGAATGACCAGTTTCCATACGGTTGCGATCCAACTGCCCATAAAGGGTATGATATTCCACACGAGCGCTGCCTGGGAATAGGCGACCACCCTGAAAGTGGATTTATACCCTTTTTTTCCTCCCCTTACAATCAGCAGCATCAAATGGAGGATGCCGCTGTAAAAAATCATCTTCAAGACGACCGCCAATGGGATTCCCACCATGAGGGTGAGGAATATCCAGATGCCGTTCAGTTGTCGGAAAACAGAATCACCAAACGGTAAAAGCCCCAATGAAAACAAGAGGACAGGCCAGAAAAAAGCCAGCATATCCCCAAAACCGCCGATCAACAGGCCGAAGGCGAGAGGCTCTTTGAGCCCTTCCGGGTAGCTGCGGGCCTTAAAAAGAACACCGGGTTGAAAAAGCACTTCCTTAAAGGTCAGAAAAATGGCGCTTAAAAGTCCCAGGCCGTTTCTTCTTTCCCAAGGGGCGCCATCCATTTCGGCATCAGAATCGGGTGCAGGTTTTAAAATGCCTGATTCGAGCATTTCCGGCGATTTTTCCTGTGGTGCACCCTCGGGTTTTTTCCGGCGTGAGAGCGGGAACTTCTGATGGCAGCGAGGGCAGATGGCCATTTTCGCGGCGGCGGGGATTTTTTTCTCAGAGAGTTTTTTTGAAAAGCTGCAGTAAGGACAGCTAAGGTGAACGCTCACTTTCTAGTTCCTTTTTGCGGCTTCTGGCGTTTTGAAAGCGCCTTTTTGTCGGACCAGCGTTTCAGACTGCCCATAAGCCCTCCTGAAGACGATCGATCCAGTGCCTCGCTTCTCAGTTCAAATCCCTGTTCCGTTTGCAGTGCAGCTTGCAAGCATTCTTTTCTTTCAGCGCATTTAAAACATTCAGGCACGATTTCCCTGAAGCCTTCATTCCCCATTGGAAAGACATTGTTCAGTATTCCGAAGCATTCTTTGCGGCTTTGAATCATGGTGTTCGTGCCTTATTCCCCCTACTTCATTTGAGCCTCAAGCGCCCGCAATATACACTATTCGTTCCAATGAATAAACCCTGATATTAAAAATAAGGGTTCAGTTATCAGGGTGCAGAAAAATCGGCTTCGAATTTCATCCTGCACCCTGCCCCCTGACAACTGCCCCCTGTTATTCGTTGACATGGGAAATGTGAAATTCTATGATTCAACGCATGGAAAGAACAAATAGAATCTACCTGGTCAGGCATGGCCAGGTCAAAGGCCATGAAGAAATTCCCATATGTGGCCATACGGATGTGGATTTGACGGAGACCGGTCTGCTTCAGTTGGACAGGGTGGCTGAACGATTACGTTTGACCGAGCCCGGCGCCATTTATGCCAGCGATCTCAAACGGGCCGTGACCGGCGCTCGTCAAATCGGCTGTTACCATAATGTGCCGGTTCATTTTCTGCCGGAGCTTCGAGAGATGTATTTTGGTGACTGGGAAGGATACACCCTGGGGAAAATCATCAAAGATTACCCGGAGGAAGTGGAAAAAAGGAAAAAAGATCCTGCCCATTACGCATGCCCGGGGGGCGGCGAATCGATTTCGCGGTTGTCGGACAGGGTTCTGCCGGTTTTTGAGAGAATACGTGCCGAAGAAGCCGGAAAAGACATTGTTATTGTGGCCCATGGGGGGGTTAATCGGGTTATCCTGTCTCATGTATTGGGGCTTGATCTGAGCCGAATTTTCAATATTCAGCAGGATTATGGGTGCTTGAATATTGTTGATTATTTCCCTGATTCGGTTTTGGTTCAATTGATTAATGGGTGACGAAGATTATGGGCAAGTTAGAAATAGCGGTTCCCGAACTTACTGCAGTAAACAACACACCAGCACGCAATGGTTTTGAAGAAATTCTGCAGCGGGCCTTATCACTCAGGGAACTGGGCCTGTTGGACAAGGCGGTCGTTGAGTATGAAAATCTTCTTAAGACCGATTGTCCGCCCTCAAGAATCATTCCAAGTATGGTGGATTGTTTATCAAAGAACCATTCGCCATCAAAAATAATCCAGAAAATTGACAAGGTTGTTCACCAATTGCGGTTAAGTGATTTGCGGATTGCTCAGATCAACTTTGTCCTGGGACTGGAGAATGAAAGCCGGGGACATGAGGACCTCGCACTGGACATGTATAGAGCGGCTTCGGAAGCGGACCCGAAAAACGAAAAAATTATACAGAAGATTAACCAGCTTGTTTCGAAATTGTACTCAGGTTCCAGATATGATTACCTGCTTCTAAAAAAAATGGTGACACACGATCAGCTTCAAACGGCACTGTCACTTTCTAAAAAGACCAAACAGAGCGTTGAACACTTATTGGTTGAACAATTCAATATTCCAAAAAATGAAGTCGGAAAGTCCCTCTCCCTGTACTACAAATGTCCCTTTCGGTCTTTTGATCCTAAAGCTGAGGTCCCTGTTGAGCTCATTGGCAATTTGAAAAAATCGTTTTTACTGCACGATTCGTGGGTTCCCATGAGTTGGGGAAAAAATGGGGTGGAGATCCTTATCGATGATCCTGGAGACCTGAGAAAAACGGGTCAGATCAGGGGGTTGACTAAAACCACCCGGATTGTTTTTTCCGTGGGGATCAGGGAGGACATTGAAAAGTACGTGCTTCATTTTTTTGACAGTAAAGCCGAATCCTCCGCGGAAAACATGATTTCCGAATTGGATATGATCCCTGATATCGATTTTGAAGAGGAGGAAGACGATCTTCTGGAGGAGGAAGAACATCTCCTGAACGAAGAATCAAGTCAGGTCGTTCGGCTGGTGGACCAGGTCATCATCAATGCCTACCGGAAAAATGCATCGGACATTCATATTGAGCCATCGCCTGAAACCCGGAAAACGGGCATTCGTTTTAGATTGGATGGCGTCTGCCAGGAATACGCCCAAGTACCCGAGCATATGGCCCGAGGGATACTTTCCCGGCTGAAAATCATGGCGGGTATCGATATCGCCGAAAGGCGGCTGCCCCAGGACGGAAAAATTAAATTCAGGCGAAAAGGCGTAAAGCCTTTTGAGCTTCGCCTGGCCACCATTCCCACAGCCGGGGGTCGTGAAGATGCGGTTCTGAGGGTACTGGCCAGTGCCGGTGCCATGGCTTTCTCCGACATGGGGTTGAACGAGCGGAACATGAAAGTTATGGAACAGATCCTCGACCAGCCGTACGGCATGATTTTGGTGGTGGGTCCTACGGGTTCCGGTAAAACCACAACGCTGCATTCCGCTCTGGGCCGCATCAACAAGCCCGGTGTTAAAATCTGGACAGCTGAAGACCCTGTGGAGATCACTCAGATAGGGCTCAGGCAAGTGGAGGCAAAACCCAAAATTGGTCTCGATTTTGCGAGAATCATGAGATCCTTTTTAAGGGCTGACCCGGATGTGATCATGATCGGGGAGATGCGGGATACTGAAACAGCGTCCATCGGAATTGAAGCATCGCTGACCGGGCACCTGGTGTTTTCCACGCTGCACACCAACAGTGCCCCCGAAACCATTACCCGGTTGCTGGATATGGGGTTGAATCCCCTGAATTTTTCGGATTCCCTCCTGGGTGTTCTGGCCCAGCGACTGCTTCGAAGACTGTGCCCGAAATGCAAGAAAAAATACCACCCATCCAGAGAGGAATTTGAGGAGATTGCATCTGAGTACGGCAACCCTGCCTTTGAGAAAACCCACATTGAATATACGGCTGATTTGAACCTATACCGTCCCTGGAAGTGCGATGCCTGTTCGGGAACCGGGTATAAAGGGCGCATGGGCATACACGAGCTGCTGGAGGGCACACCGGAGATAAAAGCACTTATCAAAAAGAAAGCGACCTCAGAGGAAATTTTAGAAACCAGCGCCAGCCAGGGGATGGCGACACTCAAACAGGATGGCATCGTGAAAGCCTTTTCGGGGTTAACGGATATGGCTGAGGTAAGAAGAGTTTGTATTAATTGATGATTGGTGCATTAGGAGGTGTTGGTCATGACAAAGAAAGTCCTGGTTGTGGATAACGACTTTTTCTTTGTGGAATTTCTGACGGAACTTCTTGAAAACAAGGGTTATGAAGTTATTAAGGCCTATGATGGTAAAGAAGGGATTTCAAAGCTGGAAGAAGGGACTTTTGACATTCTTTTTGCCGATCTTATCATGCCCAAAATAGATGGATTGCAGCTGATCAAATTTGCGCGCAGAAAACTTCCGGCGGGTCTGCTGACAATTATTGCGGTTTCAGGCACTTTCATTGAGCGGATGGATGATATCAAAAATATCGGTGCCAATTATTGTGTCGTTAAAGGGCCCTTGGAGGAGATGACTGAATACATTGGCGGTCTTCTGGACGACCTTGGGGATGATGGCGCCATCGAATCAGAACGTAAAGAACTTGTTAAACCTGAAAACCTGTATCCCCGTCAGACCACAGCTGAGCTGGTTGAGGAAATGAAGTTTCAAAGGGCGGTTTTTGACAGCGTCGGCTTCGGTATTCTGGTTGTGGATCGGGATACACGGGTGATGAGCGCCAATGCCATGGCCCTTGAACTCCTCAACAAGCCCCTTGAAGAGGTGTTGAATCTCAGGGTTACGGCTATTTTTCCTCAGGAAGGACGGGGTCGGCTGGTGAAGGCATTAAAGGAGGTGGCCAAAAACCTTAATTTTTTAAGGCGACGCAGCCTTCGCCTGATGTGTGGTTCTCGGGTGTTAAAACTGGTGGCGTCAATTCTCAGAATAGGCAACGACCTGGATGGGTGGGTCTTGACGATGGAGGATATAAACCCATGAGCCGAACAAGTATTAGAAATAAACTTATCCTCAGCTTTCTTGTTTTGCTCCTGTTGCTGATGATGGTTATCGCGGTCATTAACCGGTTGACCGATGATTATTATACGGCACAGGCCATTTCCGTTGCCCTGGCCTTGGCAGCCGGTGCTGTTTTCGGGGGCTATTTTTCAAGGTCCATCGTTCGCCGGTTGAACAGCCTGAGTGCCGTGGCCAGGGAGGTCAGCCGCGGGGATCTCTCAAAGGATATCCCGTTGTTAAGTCAAGATGAAATTCGGGATCTGGAAGAAGTATTCGCCTCCATGGTGAAGGATCTCAGAGAGATGATTTTGGATATCAAGAATGTGGCTGCGAAAATGGAGGAAACCAACCGGACCCTCAGCAGCCTTTCGGGAAAGGTACTGGCCAGCAGTGAGGAAATTGATGAATCGGCCATGGCCATTGCCAATGGGTCTGAGAAACAGACCCTGATTGTTCAGAAAACATCTCTGATCATTAACAACTGCCTTGATCAGATGGATGCGGCGGGCCGGCAGTCGGCGCAGACGGTTTTGAAAATAAATGATGCATTGGTTAAGACGGGAACCGGTGAAACCAAAGCCCGGCAAACCCTTGGGTATCTTGACAATGTGCTCAGTCAGATTGCGGAAAACGCGAAACCCGTTTATCGGTTGAGCAATAAGGTAGAGAAGATCAGGATGGTGATGGATGTCATGAACGAAGTCGCGCAGAAAACGGAACTGCTTTCCCTAAACGCCTCCATTGAGGCCACCCGGGCCGGCGAAATGGGGAAAGGGTTTGCATTGGTGGCCAATGAGATACGGAGCATGGCGGAAAACTCCAAACAGTCCTCCCGGGAGATCAGGCGGATCGTAGATGATATATTTCAAGACAACAACGCGGTAATTCAAGCGCTCAGGAAAAGCGAAGAAGATGTGGAAAAAGGTCGTGGCATTATTGGGGGCATGGTTGAAACCTTCAAAGAGATGGTTTCAGGTGTTAAGGAAATTTCCTCCGAGGTGAAAACGGTGGAAAGGGTAACGCTAAAGCAGGTTAAAGAGATACGGGGGTTGCTCAGTCATTTTGAGGCGCTTTCACGATTGGCCCAGCAAAATTTCGTCTCTACCCAGAAGACCACCGTGGGGACCAGAAATCAGAAAGAAGGGATGCAGAAGATTGTGGCGTTGATGCAGTCTTTGAATACGCTTTCAGAGAGGATGATGGCATCTCAGCGGCGTTTCAGGCTTCGTGGGGATTAAAGAGGCATGGATATCTTTATTTTCGAGGCGGCCGGGTATTATATCGGCATTGAGGCCAAATACATATACCGCGTCGCGGATAATGTCAGCATTGTACCCGTGCCGCTCATGCCTGTTTGCTATGAAGGTCTCATATACTACAGGGGCGATTTGTTTGATGTGATTCATATGGGTCGTTTTATGGAAAAAGAGGGCTCAATGCTGCATGATGATCCCTATATCATTTTGCTGAAGTGGAATGCCGAAAAGATGGGTTTGATTCCGGATAGGATCGTGGGCATTAAATGGGTTGAGGACAGCGGCGGGACCGGGGCGGTTTTTAATAAACGAGGGGATACGGTGAAATTGATGACGCCCGACGGGATCTGGAAAAAGCTGGCAGAATTGTCCCATGGATCTTGATAAATACCAGAAAATTTTTATCCAGGAATCGAGCAAGTATCTTGATGAGTTGGATGCTGCTTTGATCAAGGTGGAAAAAGACCTTCAAGACCAGCAGCTGTGGGGCGACATACACGGCAAAATCCATTCCGTGAAGGGAATGGCCAGAGCCCTCAGCATGAACGATCTGGCCACTTTTTGTCATGCCATGGAGTCCTGGTGTAAATTGTTTCAGGATGGCGCCAAGATTCCTGATGAGCGGATCGTTCAATTGTTTTTTGATGGCACAGACCTGCTCAAAGTTTTTGTGGCAGGAAAGGGTAAGATCGGCGAGCCGGAGGACTTGGAAAGACTGCGGTCGATTTCTGAAGATCTGGCAAAAGACCCGGAGGATTTGGTCGGTCGGGCGGAACCTGACATCCGGCTGTCTGAAGCGCCGGGGAAAATTGATCGCATACGGGTGGATTATGCCTTGATCGAATCGCTTCTGGCTCGCTCCCAGGAAATCATGCTGCTGGAAAAGACGCTCCCCCCACTGACGCAGGAACAGATATCCGCAGGTCTTGGAAGCTGGATTAATCATTACATTTCCATGCTCAAAGGTCTCTATTTCCAATTGGCTCAGCTCAGGCTGATGCCTGTTCAAGATTTTGGGGAGGTGTTTGCGAAGACCATTCGCGATCTGGCGAAATCCTACAACCGGGATGTGACGCTTGAAATTGTGGGGGGCGAAATTGAGGTGGATATCGGTTTGATGGATCGTCTGAGAGAGCCGTTTATGCACCTGTTGCGCAATGCTGTAGCCCACGGTATTGAGCCACCGGATGAACGGGAAAAAACCGGTAAGGCCCGGGAGGGAAAAATTGTTCTGGAAGCCGACAGGCGTGGGGATCAACTGATACTGACGATCAGTGACGATGGCCGGGGTCTTGACCGCGATGCCATCGGTGCGTACCTCAAAGACAAGATGGGCATGAGTCATGAGGAGATGAACGCGCTTTCAAACGATAGGCTGCTGAGCATTATTTGTCGACCGGACTTTTCATCTGTCGGAGAGACGACCCAATTGGCGGGAAGAGGGATCGGCATGAATGTCATCGCTCAGGCCATTGAATATCTGGGCGGCAACATGAAAATTCAATCGGAGCCTTCTAAAGGGACCCGGTTTATCATAAGTCTGCCCCTTTCTCTTTCCATTATCTATGCGGTTCTGTTCAGGTTGGGAAATTATATCCTGGCCATTCCCACATCCCATGTGCAAGCCATTGAAAACGAAGATTCGAAACCTTCCGAAAGGGTTGAACAATTCTGTGATCTCAGAAACCTGCTGCGAATGGATGCGGAAGGCACGGGTAAAGGCCATATCATCAGGCTGCGGCAGTCTGCGACCTCCCACATGCCATTGTCCGAAAATGAGGGTTTAGGCATTTCGGCGGACGCGATTATTGGTAATATGCCGCTGATGGCCATGCCCCTGGGAGAGCTGCTGGCCAAGACAGGGCTTTTTGCGGGCGTGGGCATCATGGAAAACGGCGACATTTCCCTTATTCTCGACCTTGAAAAAATTCAGGGGGCTGTGGCATAAGGCCTCACTTTCACGTTTTCAGTCTTCATCATATTTTTCCGAAAAATTCAATTGGCCGTTGGCCGCTGAGGAAACGCTCACGGCCGGGCTTGATCGACATTTTTGTCGACCGTTGGCAGAATATGTCGAGATATAAGAACCTTTCACCGGGTGCATTGGCAGGGATAACATGTTGAGAACATGATAATTATTTGGTTGCAGTGTTTTTTGGCATGTTTCTTGAATACATGAAACAGCAAACTGTATGGTTCCCATACCGGG
>Ga0233431_1006197_pt1 | contig 10948 bp, 5 predicted proteins | sample SI_118_April2016_FD_179867 | JGI IMG/M metagenome (GOLD analysis project Ga0233431, IMG submission 179867) | Seawater microbial communities from Saanich Inlet, British Columbia, Canada - SI_118_April2016_200_MG | ecosystem: Environmental > Aquatic > Marine > Inlet | place: Canada: British...
AGTTTCAAACTTTTAGTCAGAGAGGAATCCAATGATCTAGATGGTGAAGTCAGAATAGTGAACGTGGCTTTCGGTTCACCTGCAAGCACCCTCATGACCGCGGGGAAAGAATAACTTCAAACAAGTCTGAATGCATGTTTCTGAGTAACAACAGTTAACGTTTCATCAGATGCATACCACTCACTTGTCGCAATTGAACACCTACACACCAACCTTGCCTCCAAAAAATCTCGAGGGAAATCAAAAATCGGTAAGGGCCTAGCATTGGTTCATTTTTTCACGCGGCGTGCCTGTTCTCCCGATCAACGGTTTACGCTCTGGCTTATCTTCAATCGAGCCATCGTCTCTTACGATTCTGACAGCCACTCGTTTATATGATGGCGTTCGAGACAAAGGATCGACTTCCTTCGGTATGAGAACATTACTTTCTGGATAATACATGGCCACACACCCTTGACGAATTTCTGGGTATGCGGCCACAGTCACATGCCGCATTTCACCGACATCGCTTTGAACACAACAAAGACCTCCATCAGAGAGTTTATAGATACGAATATCGTCTGGGTGCATAAGGACAATGTCACGGCGACTCTGATTTCGATACAGATCCTCCTCTTCATAAACAACCGTATTGAACTGGCCCTCACTACGAATCGTCATAAGTTGAAGACCATCTGGTACGCTTGGTAAGTCGTGGATATGAAAAATTGCTTTGCCATCATCAGTAGGGAATGTCGGGGTATCGATAGCACGACCAGGTATGAAGAACTCGTCCTTGGTTTGATCGATTTGAGACATTTGCTCAAGTCCTGGAATAATTCGACTGATCGCCTTACGAATCGTGCTCGTATGTGACATCTCAAGCCAATTCACCGGACTGCTTGCACCAAGGACTTGGTGTCCTATCTCAGCGATAATCTCAACTTCGCTTCGTGGCCCGTAGTCACCCCCTCGTTCATGCCTTGGTTCTCCACCATCCGAAAGACGAATGTAACTAAACATACTTTCTTGGGTAGAGGGCTCTGGCTCTTCGTCACGAGCAAGAACAGGAAGGATAATCGTATCTTCTTGTGCAGTACCGCGGGCGTGGCCAGTATTTAACGAAGTATTCAAATAGACCGTCATATCTGTGCGGGCAAGCGCACGCGATGCAAAACGAGCATCAGGGCTCGCACCAAAAAGATTCCCACCAAGACAGAATGCAAACTGCATGCTCCCCTGTTCAGCGGCTTCAAGGCACTCAACTGTGTCAAAACCACGAAATGATGGCAGCGTCACTCCCAGTTCTGATTCAAGTCGTTCGAAAATTTTGTCTTTCAGTTTTGGAGTCACACCAACAGTACCCATTCCCTGAATATTTGAATGGCCACGAATCGGTTGTAGTCCAGCACCAGGGCGACCAATCATCCTTCTCATAAGTGCCAGCTGGGCAATAGCCTGCACGGTGGCAGAACCATGGAGATGGTGCGTGACTCCCATGGTCCATGCGAAGACGGCTCGTTTGGAGGCGGCATACTGAATCGTGATATCGTCAATATCTGCTTTTGAAACACCTGACTTTTCAATAATTTCATCCCACGACAACCCTTCGAGCCGCTCAGATAATTTGTCCCAACCGTGCGTATGCTCAGTAAGAAATTCTTCATCAACAATTGGTTCTGGTGCATTATTCAACTCGGCTGCATGCATTTCTTTCAGCCGCTTCATCAGTCCATACAAGAGCGCAAGATCACCTCCCAAAAACGGTTGCACATATGAACTTGCTATCTTTGTCCCGAACAACAGGCTCACTGGATCACTGGGAACTGAAAAATTAACAAGGCCTGTTTCGATCATGGGATTCACGACAACAACCTTGCCACCCCGCCGCCGAACCATCATCAATGATCTCATCATGCGTGGATGATTACTTGCGGGATTGCCACCTATCAGCATAACGAAGTCACTTTTTTCAAGATCATTCAACTGTATAGTGCCTGCCCCCGTACCAATGACACTTGTAAGACCAACTCCACTTGCCTGGTGGCAGTAATAACTACAGTTATTTATGTGATTCGTCCCATAAAGTCTTGCAAACAGCTGTAAAAGAAAACCTGCTTCATTACTTGAGCGGCCTGAGAAATACCAAAAGCTTTTCCTTGGCTCTACATCCTGAAGTTTCTTGACAATACGTTCGAAAGCCTCACTCCATGGTATTGGCTGGTAGTGCTGACTCCCCTTTAGGAGCAGAAGTGGCTTTACAAGCCTGCCAGCATGCTCCATCTGATATGGAGTAAATTTCTTGAGTTGAGCAATTGAATATGTATGAAAAAAATCATCGGGAATCGCATCTTGCATGTCTGCAACCATTGCCTGAAACGACTTTTTACAAACCTCAGGAAAGTGGCCCGATTCATTTACCATGCCACCAGCCTGACCGCCCATTCCCAGGGCACATGTTTTACATGCGTTTTTGCTCCGCATCGCTTTCCAAAAAGACCATAAACCTCCCGCTTCGTAGGCCTTTTTTAAGCTGTAACGTATTGCTCTCCAACCACCGCCAGTTCGAACCCGTACCATTACAAACCCCTGTTCTCATTTGTCATAAGCGGCAAAGTACAGACCTAGCCTAGGCGAACAGTAACTGTTTTATCTTCGAGATAAGCATCCAAGCCACGCTGCCCGAGTTCACGACCAAATCCTGACTGCTTAAAGCCACCAAAGGGTGCCGCCGCATCAAAAACGTCATAACAGTTCACCCAAACTGTACCGGCACGCAATTGCTTCGCCAAGATATGAGCTTTGCTGACATCACGAGTCCAAACTGCAGCAGCCAGACCGTATGTCGTTGCATTCGCGCGACGTACCAGCTCTTCCATATCAGAAAATCTCAAAACAGATAATACTGGCCCGAAAATCTCATCCTGAGCAATAGCCATTTCGTCACGCACTTCTGTGAATACTGTTGGCTCGACAAAAAAGCCCCGATCACCAACTCGCTGCCCCCCAGTTGCGCAAACCGCTCCATCTTTTTTGCCTTTGTCGATATAGCTCATAATTTTTTCAAACTGATCTCGATCGACCTGTGGGCCCTGATCGGTAGTGGGATCAAAAGGATCACCTACTCGCCGCTTCCTTGACAGGTCTACTACTTTCTCAACAAATGAGTCATGGATTGAGTCTTCGACAAAGAGCCGTGAACCAGCACAACAGCATTGCCCCTGATTAAGATGAATACCAATGTGAGCGCCCTCTGCAGCAGATTCTAAATCAGCATCTGCAAAAACAATATTCGGACTCTTACCACCAAGCTCGAGTGTTAGCCGCTTCATCGTACCCGCCGACTGACGAATGATGTGCTGAGCTGTCTCACCAGAACCTGTAAAAGCGATCTTATCCACACCGGGATGTTGAACGATTGCAGCACCGGCGGTTGGCCCGAATCCTGGCACAACGTTAATCACTCCATCAGGGATGCCAGCTTGTTGTGCAAGATAAGCCAAACGAAGGCAGGTCAATGGAGTTTGTTCAGCCGGCTTCATGACAACCGTACAGCCAGTTGCCAACGCCGGACCCCACTTCCAAGCCGCCATAAGAATTGGGAAGTTCCATGGAATAATTTGCCCAGCAACACCGACTGGTTCTCGTCGTGTGTAGCATAAAAAATCACCACGCACTGGAATTGTGCTGCCTTGAATCTTGTCTGCCCAGCCAGCGTAGTAACGGATGCATTCAATTGCTAACGGGATATCAACAGAGCGAGCATCCTTGACTGGCTTTCCGTTGTCGAGAGACTCGATAGCTGCGAGCTCATCTATTTCAGCTTCGATGAAATCACAGAATCGATGCATAATCTTCCCCCGGTCACGAGCATCCATGCGGGCCCACGGCCCTTCGTCGAAAGCGCGACGAGCAGCGAGCACAGCGTGTTCAACATCATCCGCGTCACCCTCCGCGACCCGAGCAATGACTTCTTCGTTTGACGGATTTATTGTGTCAAACGTCTTTCCAGACTGTGCTGGGACCCACTGGCCATCGATGAATAATTGAGTCTGCCGAATAAGCGGATCTGATCCTGACTCAGGCATCTTGAGCCTCCTTTTTGGTGAACTACTGCAACAGCATATCGCCTCAATTTGCGATGATACAGTTGCCGGTTGTATCGTACCCGCGCTATGATAGAAGGGACACAGGGATACCTTCTTGCCGGCGTGGCAATAATTCCCAAAATCGTGTGGAAATATGCTGGCAGATACTGTTTCGTGATTTGAAAATCACACGCGCAGCCTGCTACACCGTAAACACCTAGGAGTTTTCAATGACGTTTCTGAAACCATCTCGAAGCATCATCGTTGGTATTGCAACTCTCATTTTAGTTGCCTCAGCAAGTTACTCTCTGGCCGATATCGTAAGCGGCCCACAACCCGGAGATCGCGTTGGGGCCTTTACTGTAACCAAAGCAGCCGGCAATCCGAGTGACGGTGTCGAAAATGGTAAAAGCCTTTGCTATCGATGCCGCATGGGCAACAAGCCAGTCGTCATGATTTTTGCTCGAACCGCAGACAAACCACTTGCAAAACTTATCAATGAACTTGAGGGTGAAATTGAGGAGCATGAAGATGCTCAATTGAGCAGTTTTGTGAACATGATTGGCGCAGATAACGATAGTCTGAAGACAGCAGCCACGAAGTTTGTCAAAGATAACAACATCCAAAGAGTGGCATTCGTCGTTCCTGAAGATTCAAAGAACGGTCCTGATGATTTCAAAATTTCTCCTGAAGCAGATATGACTGTTGTCTGCTATAAGGGTGGAAAGGTTGTCACCAGTCATGCACTGAAGAAAGGTGAACTCGATGATGGGAAGATTAGTGCCATCGTCGAATCAGCCTGCAACCTGGTTGACTAGTTCGTTCCAAGAGACCTTACAGATACCTATGGTGGTACAGCGATAATCGGCTCGGGCTTGCGAAAAAAAGCCCGAGCCGGTTTTTTGAGTCAGGCGGTTTTTTGACTCAGGTTTTCTTGACTCAAATTGCTCTCCTCCTTAAATCTTTACGTATTCACGGATGCACCGATGAAAAGATGGGGTATATTGGATTTTCAATAGACGAAGTTCTGTCAAAAACAGCACATCTCCAGAGGGCGGCGTAGCTCAGTTGGTTAGAGCACAGGCTTCATAAGCCTGGTGTCGCCGGTTCAAGTCCGGCCGCCGCTATTTGCTCTCCTACACAAAAATATGGTATCTCATCTGACGAAGCGACTTGTTTTGGCCGGATATATCCATTGTTTATCCTGACTTGCTCGTTTTTCCAAATTTTTTTAGTCGTTAGAAACCGTTTCATTGCCTTCAGTGGCACCTGAAATTAGCCTTACACTGAATAGTGTCATAGCGACATAACAAAGGCTGGGGGGACTTCGTGCAAAGCAGTCATTTCATGAGATTCTTTTACCAGACTAGTAAATCTCGTGGTACCGCCGCGTCTCTTCGTTACCCTATCCAGCAAAGCCTTGGTGGTGTTGAACTGCTTGAGATTCGCCTCGTGCTTGCTGTGGACATGGGCTCTCTTGATCGCCCACCACTGAACCAAACTGATTCAGTTTATATCGAAAATTCACAGATCGGTCCGTCACCGATAGTAATGAGCGCGTCTGAGATAATTGGAGACCAAACGAATAGTTTTATTATTACAGCAGTTGCAAACGGTGTTGTCGAAAAATGGATATCTTCTACAAACAGATGGGTAAACGTCTCAACACCTGTCAGCACTTCGAATACGAGTGAACTCATCAAGCTACTCAACCTTCGCTTGATTCAGCAAGGCGACCGAATCCAATGGAAGCCCGATGAATCAACAAGCTTGCCAAACTTCCAAAACGCATTCGCGATCATTGGATGGGATGACGGCCTCCCACAAAACCCACCATCAAGCGAAGCACCCGCAATGGTGCAAGACCTTCGATTTGGTCAGTCGGGGGGACCAAACTCACTGACCGTCGCTTGGGACGTGCCTGAATCGTTAGGGAACGCCTCGAATTACACGATCACAATAGATAACGGAGCAACGAGTACAACCTACGTCACAACATCAACGAGTAAACAGTTTTCAGATTTACAGACCGGTGTCACCTACACGTTCTGGGTCTGGGCAACAGATGAACACGGGACGGGTCCCACATCAACCATTTCAGGGGCTCCTTCAAAGGACCAGACCCCTTCTTTCAGTACCGTATCTCAATGGTCTCGTGATTACACGCTATCGTTTTCTGAGTACGAAATGGGGGCAGCAGATGTCCCAACACTGCAGTCTTTTGCAAGTGCCCTGCACAACGACCAATGGATTCTGTTAGCAGGTCGCACAAATGGACTTCATGGATTTTCCGGTGATGGAATTGAAAATTTTCCACCGAAGTATCAAAACACAGATGTTTGGATTATTGATCCAGTAACGAAAGAAAGTTGGAGCCGATCGCTCGAAGACCCAAGTAGTGGTCTGAATCAGAGCATCATTGCCAGCCTTTCAGCAACCAATACTCAATCGTATCAGGATGGCAATACCCTGTTTATTGTTGGGGGCTATGTGTTCGATTGGACGACTTATCAGTTCACAACCTACAACGCATTGTCAGCTCTTGATCTTCCTTCACTCGTAAATTGGGTGAAGGGTACGGACTCATCACTAGCGTCAAATGCCATTCTCCAAACACCCGGCGATGCCTCGACTGACGAATCTTACTACGGTGGTTTTTTTGCTGTGACCGGCGGCGGACTCGAGAGAGTCTCACAACAAGACGACCGCTACCAACTTATCTTTGGCCAGAATTTCGAGGGTGGTTACACTCCCGGAAGTAATGGTGTCTACACATCTCAAATCCGTAGTTTTGACATCACGTATGACATGACATCAGGCACGTTGGCATACGACAACGAAACGGTGAGTCCAGTTGGTGGAGACCCCACTTCATTTCGACGTCGAGACTTAAACGTCTTCCCGATCCTTTCCCCGGATGGTCAGGGTGGCGTTACTGAAAGCACTGTAGCACTCGCCGGTGTTTTTTATAATGGAGAGGGTGTCTGGACAGTACCCGTTGAAATAGGTCCCGATGGCATTCCTACAATGGATGATCCAACGACTGACTCGGGAGCCTTTAAGCAGGCCATGAATCAATATGAATCTGGCAAAATTGGAATTTACTCTCAAAGCTCTGGAGAAATGACTGAAGTCCTTCTTGGTGGTATTTCAGCCAACACATTCGATCCAACTTCAGGTCAGTTGAGCTACGATGACAACTACGGTTTCAATAGACAAATAACTGCCGTGTTGAGGGATGCATCTGGAAATTATCAGCAACAGTACATCGCTGATTTCCCAGACATTTATGATGGCAATGCTAATCTTCTTTATTTTGGCGCAAACGCACGCTTCTTTCCTGCTCCCGGAATAAACGTTTTTTCTGATGACATAATTAACGTCGACGCGTTAACAACTGAAACTGTTCTTGGACATATGTTTGGTGGTATTGCAGCAGATCAGCCAAATTTTGGAAATACCGTTGCCTCATCATTCATTTTTGAAGTGAGATACATTCCTCCGAGTTCATAGAAATACTTTTGATTACTTAGCCAAACAGCAAAACAAATGACGTATTACATAAATTCGATGAAGAGATTCGAGCAATGCGGTAGGTATGTTCGAAAGAAAACCACAGAAATGAATAGGGGATGAACATCGTGCGTTTAACACACTGTTCATAATTCCTTTTCATGACACTCATGCTTTTCTATTTGCGGCCCTTTGTCTGCTTCTCTAAACTTATAGTTTCTTCAGGAGCACCATTGAACCGGAAAATAATGGTCCTAAAAAAATCTTCTCTATCATAAGGCGCCTTGGTTACAGTCACTTAATTTGAACGTGGCTATCGAGGTTATGACCGAAATACAGTAAAATCCGACCCATGATCTATGGGAAATTTTTATTACCAAAAGTTGATTGTGAGACTGATATGCTTCACCGATGCCTGACTTTCTTTTCATCCGCTTTTCTCAGTTCTCCTGAAGCGAATCCTTTAAAGATATTCTGTGTGGGATTCATTGCGGCCGCATGTGTTCTCTCAAATATCACGTTCGCAGCTAGTACAAATCGCCCAAACATTGTTCTCATTTTCACGGACGACATGGGATGGGGTGATCTCCCTGGCTTCACAACAACGTCTGATATCAAAACCCCAAACATTGATCGCCTTATTAAAGAAGGAACAAAGTTCAATGACTTTTATGTTGCGCAAGCAGTTTGTACTGCCTCTCGCGCTGCACTTATGACGGGATGTTACGCCAACCGCGTTGGGCTTGAAGGGGCATTAAACCACACAAGCACGACAGGCATTTCGCCAGATGAGGAACTTCTACCAGAACTTCTACTCAGGGCGGGATATGCAACTGGCATGTTCGGCAAGTGGCACCTTGGCCTACCTCCATTTTTCGCCCCTTCAAAAAATGGCTTCCAGGAATGGCTTGGTATTCCTTATTCAAATGACAACACAAAATATCATCCTGTACTGGCAGACTCTATGCCACCACTTCCACTATACGACGGCAGCACTGTCATTGAAACAGATCCCGATCAGCGTCTGTTTACCAAACGACTTACTGATCGCTCTGTGAATTTTATCAAGAAGAACAAGGCTCAGCCTTTCTTCTTGTATGTGCCTCACATCATGCCCCATGTACCAATCTTTGCATCAGACAAATTTCGAGGCAAATCAGCCCGAGGATTGTACGGAGATGTTATCGAAGAAATCGACTGGTCTGTTGGTGAAATTGTGAAAGCGATCGACCAGTACAAACTCACTAACAACACACTGATTATCTTTACGAATGATAATGGCCCATTCTTAAGCTACGGCACACATGCGGGTCAGTCTGGTGTTCTTCGGGGTGGTAAACTCACAACATTCGAGGGTGGCGTCCGAGTACCAATGGTAGCTCGATGGCCGGGTACAATACCCGCAGGACGGACATGTATTACTCCGATTATTTCAATCGACCTTCTACCAACATTTTGCCACTTGGCTGAAGCGCCTCTGCCGCACAAACCAATTGATGGCATGAATATCACCGAAGTTCTTCAAGGATCCGCGAATACTGTCAACCGGCAAACCGGGCTCGTGTTTTATGCTGGAAGTGAGCTTCAGGCTCTTCGAGATGGGAAATGGAAGATCCACTTTCCTCACAAATACCTTGTTATCAACGGAGAAACAAGAACTGATGGCAAGCCTGCGGGGTTTGGTCGCCTTGCACCGCAGTCAATTAGTAACAGTGGTATTGAAGGCATCGCCAGCAGGCATGGCTATGTGGTGCGCGAACTACCACTATCACTCTATGATCTGAGCACTGATATCAGTGAGTCCAAGAACATAGCTTCTGATCATCCCGAAATCATTGAAAAACTAAGTGCTCTTGCTGACCGGTACCGTAAAACCCTTGGCGACAGTCTTCACAATAAGAAGGGAACACAAAACCGACCAGTCGGGCGAAACGATAAAACCGAATAACAACCATACCTCTTTGATATCCCGTGCGACACACAAACCCCGTAACAAACCCTGACTTTCTTCTCTCAACTGATGCTGCAAAAGAGCTCTACGCAGCCGCAGGTAACGAGCCCATTTACGACTACCATTGCCACCTTTCTCCAGAAGAAATTGCCGGAGATAAACAGTGGACAAACCTTACAGATATTTGGCTTCGTGGGGACCACTACAAATGGCGAGCTCTGCGTGCTGCTGGCGTTCAGGAAAAGTACATTACCGGAAATGCAACAGATTTTGAAAAATTCTGTGCGTTTGCTGAGACGATGCCCAAGCTCTTACGGAATCCATTATGGCACTGGAGCCACCTCGAGCTGTCGCGAGTGTTCGGTATTCATGACGTTCTTGATTCTTCAACCGCTCAACGTATTTGGGAAAACGCGAATGTACAGCTGAAAAAAATCTCAGCTCAATTATTATTGAAGCGTTTTCGAGTCGCAGCTATCGGAACAACAGACGATCCATGCGACAGCCTTGCTCATCATGTAAAGATCGCAAACAGCACACTAGAAACTAGGGTGTACCCAGCTTTCCGTCCCGACAAAGCACTTGCGGTAAACCAACCAGAGGTCTTTCAGGACTGGATCAAACAACTCGAACACATTGTTGGTTTTTCATGCAAAGATTTTGATGCATTTTTGAAAGCGATCGTGAGCCGCCACAACTTTTTTCATGGCCTTGGAAGCCGCCTTTCAGATCATGGTCTCGCCCAATGCTTCGGTAGGGGTGGCACAAAAGATCAGGCGAAAAAAGTCTACGACGCTGCCACTAAAGGAGACGCCGTCCCTGATGAAGAACTTCAGGCCTATCGTGGCTACATGATGGTCTACTTCGGTGAACTTGACGCACAAAAAAAGTGGACAAAGCAACTCCACCTCGGTGCATTCCGAAACACAAACAGTCGTGGACTTCAACAACTCGGACCTGATGCTGGCTATGATTCCATTGGTGATTTGCCACAAATGGAAATGCTTATCGGATACCTGGATGAATTAGACAAACGACATTCCCTACCAAAGACAGTTCTTTACAACCTCAACCCTTCAGATAATTATGCCATTGCCGCTGCTTGTGGAAACTTCCAAGGGGATGGTATTGCTGGCAAGATACAGTTCGGCAGTGGCTGGTGGTTCCTTGATCAACTTGATGGCATGCGTTGGCAGATCAACACCCTCTCTCAGATTGGTCTATTGACCAATTTTGTTGGAATGCTCACCGATTCACGGAGCTTTCTATCGTACCCAAGGCATGAATATTTCCGTCGACTTCTGTGCAGCATTATCGGAAATGATATTGAGCAAGGATTACTACCAAACGATGTAGCAGCAATGAAAGATATGGTCTGTCGTATAAGCTATCGTAACGCAGTCCAATATTTCGACAT
>Ga0233431_1006198_pt1 | contig 10947 bp, 5 predicted proteins | sample SI_118_April2016_FD_179867 | JGI IMG/M metagenome (GOLD analysis project Ga0233431, IMG submission 179867) | Seawater microbial communities from Saanich Inlet, British Columbia, Canada - SI_118_April2016_200_MG | ecosystem: Environmental > Aquatic > Marine > Inlet | place: Canada: British...
GCTGGCATTTCTTCATAATGACTAAGTTCTTCACTATGAATCCCGCGACCACCCGTCATAGAACGCAATACAGTAGAATATTTATAAAGTTCTGATTGTGGCGCTTGAGCTTTAATCACCTGAAATGATCCCTCTGCATCCATGCCCAAAATCTTACCACGCCGTGACGAAATATCTCCCATTACATCACCCATGAATTCTTCTGGCACACGAACTTCAACATTAAGAATAGGTTCCAACAAACAAGGCTTGGCATTCATAAAAGCATCGCGAAATGCCTTTTTTCCAGCAATTTGAAATGCTATATCTTTAGAATCAACAGGATGTTGTTTGCCATCATAAAAATCTACTTTTGTTGCCACAACTTTATATCCAGCCAAAACACCTTCTAAAGATGCTGATTTTACACCTTTTTCCACAGAAGGAACAAAAACCCTGTCCACATTTTGCCCAACAAGTGAATTTGTAAACTCAACGTCTCTATCCTTAGGAAGTGGTTCTATACGTACACAAACTTCTGCAAACTGACCCGCCCCACCAGATTGTTTTTTATGTCTATATCTTGAATCACTATTTGACTTAATTGTTTCACGATAAGGAATTCTAGGCTTAGAAGAAACAATTTCAATATTAAATCTATCCTTCAATCTGTTTGTAATGACATCTAGGTGTAACTCTCCTTGTCCCGACATGACTGTTTGATGTAATTCTGAATCAACTCTAAAAACAAATGTTGAATCTTCTTCGCGAATAGTTGAAAGACCGTTTGCTAATTTTTCTTCTTGTCCTTTTGATTTAGGTTGTATAGCAATATGAATATTCGGTTTTGGATAAGATATTTTTGGCAAAACAACAATTTTTTTAGGATCACAAAGAGTGTTACTCGTATGTGAATCTTTCAGCTTAACAACAGAACCTATATCGCCGGCATGCAAAACATCAACCGCTTCTCTTTCTTTTCCATTCAAAATAAATAACTGTCCTAATCTTTCTGTACTACTTCTAACACTATTATAAAGAGACATTCCGGGCTTTACATCACCTGAATAAACTCTAAAAAATGAAAGATCACCAACATGTGCCTCACTAACCGTTTTAAAAATAAAAGCCACAGGTTCATGATTTGTCACTTTAACATCAACTTCAGAATCTTTATCATCAAGACCCTTAACAGAAGAAAAATCTAACGGCGATGGTCCATATTTTGCCAAAAAATCCATCAAACACATTATTCCAACATTTGTTTCTGCGGAAGTAGCAAACAAAGGAATTACACTTTGATTTTGTATGGCAGTATGAATTCCAGAACAAAGCTCATCTTCTGACAAACTTTCATTTTCAAAGAATTTTTCTAAGAGAGCATCATCTGATTCAGCAACATTTTCAATTAATTCATCATAAAGCTTTTCGCCTTTTTCTTTCCACTCTCCACTTAATTCTGCAGATTCATATTTACCGCTGCCATCAGTTTTAAAAGTTAAAATCCTTTTTTGCAAAACATCTAAAACTTGATTAAAACCAGGGCCTGAATTTATAGGAACACTTAAAGGTAAAACTTTATTGCCAAAATGGTCTATTGCTTGTTGTAAAACGTCATCAAAACTAATATTTTCTTTATCAATAGCATTCACAACAATTAATTTAGGAATATTAGCTTTTGTAGCGAAATTCCAAACTTGCTCTGTACCAACCTCTACTCCTTGGACTACATGCACAACAACCACAGCCAAATCAACAACACGAATTGCGCCTAAAGCTTCCCCAATAAAATCTGCATATCCTGGAGTGTCAATAAAATTAAATTTTTTATCTTTCCATTGAGTATGAAGCAGCGAAGAATGAATTGATATTTTTCTATCATGCTCATCCTGATTATAGTCAGAAATAGTGTTGCCTGCTGCCACGCTTCCCATTCGATTAATTTTATCACTACACGCAAACAATGCCTCACTTAAAATTGTTTTACCACAAGCACCATGTCCAACAAGAGCAAAATTTCTAATATCTTCAGTTTTATACTCTTTCATGCCTTACTCCTTTCAACTGTTTGGGATAATAAATTTTACACAGTTAATTTTGTTTTTTTATTTTAAATCCCTTTCTAAATTTCCAATTTTCTAATTTTGAAAAATAAAAAAAGGTATCGATAAAAATCGATACCTTAAAATTTTCACGAACTCACCCTAGAGACATAACAATGCCAGAAAAGTTTTTCCTACATCTAAACCTATAATTAATAAAAATCACAATACTACTCAAAAAATTTTATGATTTATTCTTTAATAATATGACATATTAAGTAAGTGCTAAAAATTTGTAAACCAAAAGTTAATTTTATTTACTGATTTAAATATTGATAAAAAAATGTCTCAACATCTACATAAGGAACAACAGTCTTTTCAAATATAATTTCACCATTAACAGAAAATCCAGGCAAAACCAAAGATTTTTTGCCTTCAAAATGTGTTCTAGTTTCTTCACATCTAAACATTATAAATTGATACTCAGAAAGATTCCCCCAAAGGCGTTGACACCAATATAAATAACGTTCATTAAAAAAACGCAAACAAGTATTTTCCATCAAATTAATGTAAACAGACGTTAAAAACTTTGTAAATTCAAAATATCTTTTACATTGATCAAACGGGCAATTTGTTTGCAAATCCCAATTAGTAGCTTTTGCATAACAATACTCTACATTCAGTCTTAAAAAATCACTTAATGCAGTTTTTAGTTCTTGTGGTGGATGTTCTGGAAAGGAAATAGTGACGTTTATATAATCACAATCGCGAAACGTCAATAATCGATTCTGGGGCATCGATAAAATTTGATCTGAAAAAATAATAACAAGAATTGATAATAAAGATTTGAATACTTTTTTATTTTTCATTTAATGCTCTTTAGATAATACAGAAGACAACTTATTTAAATCACCATAAAAATGTATAAAATTTTTGGAATAAGTCAAATTAATTTACTAGCGAATCAATTATTATTTTTTAATAATACTCTCCATCCATACTTTAAACTCACTATTTGCGTCACATTTAATATAAATTATTGCCGGAAGCTTCATAAGAATGAATTTTTTTTCATCCTCAATAATTTTTGCACGACAAATATATTAAAAACACTTACCAACTCCTTAACTTTTTCCCCTGTAATTCACTAATCATTTATCGAAAGTCAATATCAACTTTTTTTAAGTAGAAAATTGTTGTAATAAAAAGAGCACCAACTTTTGTTGGTGCTCAATTTTTAATCCTGGCGGTACCTATTGTCCCGGGCCGTCACCAGCCAAGTATCGTCGGCGCTGTAGACTTAACTTCCGTGTTCGGGATGGAAACGGGTATTTCCCCACAGCTATACCCACCAGGAAATTTTAAATATTTTTTCCTGTAATCTGAAATATTTATAATCATAAATAAAATGAATCAAACGAAAATACGATAATGGAATTCTTTATGTAAATAAAACGCTCGATCTATTAGTACTGGTTAGCTTAATACATTACTGTACTTACACACCCAGCCTATCAACCTTGTAGTCTTCAAGGGATCTTACTATGTTAATTTTTAATCTTCATAAACCAAAAAGGTTTAATCAAATTATCAACTAACGGGGTATCTAATCTTGAGGCGAGTTTCCCACTTAGATGCTTTCAGCGGTTATCTCAACCGAACCTAGCTACCCAGCGTTGCTTTTGGTAAACAACTGGAACACCAGAGGTTCGTCCATCCCGGTCCTCTCGTACTAGGGACAGGCCCTCTCAAATACCCTACGCCCACGATGGATAAGGACCGAACTGTCTTACGACGTTCTGAACCCAGCTCGCGTACCACTTTAATTGGCGAACAGCCAAACCCTTGGGACCTTCTCCAGCCCCAGGATGTGATGAGCCGACATCGAGGTGCCAAACCTCCTCGTCGATATGGACTCTCAGAGGAGATCAGCCTGTTATCCCCGGCGTACCTTTTATCCGTTTAGTGATGGCCCTTCCATTCGGAACCACCAGATCACTAAATCCTGCTTTCGCACCTGCTCGACCTGTATGTCTCGCAGTCAAGCTCCCTTCTGCTTTTGCGCTCTAAATGACGATTTCTATTCGTCATGAGGGAACCTTTGAACGCCTCCGTTACATTTTGGGAGGCGACCACCCCAGTCAAACTACCCACCAGACAATGTCCTTCCTCCGGATAACGGATAGAAGTTAGATTTCCAAGCCAATAAGGGCGGTATTTCAAGGATGACTCCACTGCAACTAACGTCGCAGCTTCAAAGTCTCCCGCCTATCCTACACAAACTAACCCAAAAATCAATGTCAAGTTATAGTAAAGGTGCACAGGGTCTTTCCGTCCTATCGCGGGTAACCGGCATTTTCACCGGCACTACAAATTCACTGAGTCTCTCATTAAGACAGCGCCCAAATCGTTACGCCATTCATGCAGGTCGGAACTTACCCGACAAGGGACTTCGCTACCTTAGGACCGTTATAGTTACGGCCGCCGTTTACTGGGGCTTCACTTCAAAGCTTCGCTCCGAAGAGCTAACCTCTCTGCTTAACCTTCCAGCACTGGGCAGGCGTCAGACCATATACTTCCTCTTACGAGTTTGCATGGTCCTGTGTTTTTGATAAACAGTCGTTTGGGCCTCTTTGTTGTAACCAGCCTCGGCTTCTCCTGTTTCCAGAATAACCAAACTGGCACCCCTTCTCCCGAAGTTACGGGGTCATTTTGCCGAGTTCCTTAATGAGAGTTATCTCAACGCCTTAGCTTTCTCAGCCTACCTACCTGTGTCGGTTTACGGTACGATCACTTTTTCGCTAACTAGAGGTTTTTCTGGTCAGTGTAGAGTCAGTTGAACACATCTCTCGTTAAGATTGATGTGCAAATAACACTTCAAGGATAGCGGTTTTGCGGATTTTCCTACAAAACCCCTCTTTGTGCTTAGCTTGGCAATCCAAAATCCAAGTCAACCTATCTTACTGCGTCACCCCATTGTTCAAACACTAAAAGTGGTGCAGGAATATTTAGCCTGCTTTCCATCGCCTACTCCAAATGGCCTCGGCTTAGGTATCGACTAACCCTGAGCGGATGAACCTTTCTCACGGAAACCTTAGGTTTTCGGCGAACAGGAATTTCACCTATTTTTTCGTTACTTATGCCAACATACTCACTTCTTTGATCCACCAGATCTGTCCTTACGGTCAAACTTGTATCTATCAAAGAACGCTCCTCTACCCCCACATCATAAAGATGTGAGCCATAGCTTCGGTGGTTCATTTAAGACCCGTTCATACTTCAGCGCAAAAACACTTGACCAGTGAGCTGTTACGCTTTCTTTAAAGGATGGCTGCTTCTAAGCCAACCTCCTGGCTGTCAGTGTATTTTCACCTCTTTTCCCACTTAACGAACACTTTGGGACCTTAGCTGATGGTCTGGGCTGTTTCCCTTTCGACCCTGGAGCTTATCCCCCAGAGTCTGACTCCTGTCTTCAAAAATCACGGCATTCAGAGTTAACAAAGGTTTGGTAAGCTTACGCCCCCTAGCCTAAGCTGTGACTTTACCGCCATGATAAATTCAACAAGGCTATACCTAAATATATTTCGAGGAGAACCAGCTATATCCTAGTTTGATTAGTCTTTCACTCCAATCCACAGGTCATCCAAGCAGTTTTCAACCTACACTGGTTCGGACCTCCATCTCGTCTTACCGAGACTTCATCCTGCCCATGGATAGCTCACTAGGTTTCGGGTCTACCCCACGCTACTAATTCGCCCTATTAAGACTTGCTTTCGCTGCGGCTCCGCTCTTTCAAAGCTTAACCTTGCAACGTAGGAGTAACTCGTTGGCCCATTATGCAAAAGGTACGTGGTCGCGCATACTTATATATCGCTTCCACCGATCATAGACATATGGTTTTAGTTTCTATTTCACTCCCCTTCCGGGGTTCTTTTCACCTTTCCCTCACGGTACTAGTTCACTATCGGTCATCAGGTAGTATTTAGCTTTACCCCATGGTCGGGGCAGATTCTCACGGAATTTCACGTGCTCCGTGATACTTGGGAGAATAATTATTGTGTGAACTTAACCTTTCACTTACAAGACTGTCACTTTCTTTGGTTGTCCATTCCAGAACATTCAGTTAAGTTAAGCAACACAACCTAAAAACTGTACTTTTTAGAGACTATTTCCCGCAACCCCCATGTTGCAACACGCACAGGTTTACACAACATGAGTTTTTAGCTGTTCCCATTTCGCTCACCACTACTCAGGGAATCACATTCGTTTTCTTTTCCTGACGCTACTTAGATGTTTCAGTTCGCGCCGTTCGCTCTCATATCCTATATATTCAGATATGAGTACTTAGAGTTAATCTAAGTGGGTTTCCCCATTCGGAAATCTCCGGATCAATGCTTGTTTGACAGCTCCCCGAAGCTTATAGCAGCCTTCCACTTCCTTCATCGCCTCCTGATACCAAGGCATCCACCATATGCCCTTTTCAATTATCTACAAACTCTATTAATCGTATTATTTTTAGAAGATTTTCAGATTTAAAAAACCCAAAAACTCTCTAAAAAAGCAACTTTCAAAAAACCCTTTAAGGTCGTTGAGACTCAATTATTTAAGAATTATAAATATTTCAAAGATCACAAGAACTTTTTTACCCCATTTATTTCAAAAAATTTTTATTTATTAATTCATAGAAAATATTAAAGAGATTTTGGTGGAGGTGAGCGGAATCGAACCGCTGGCCTTCCGTGTGCAAAACGGATGCTCTACCAACTGAGCTACACCCCCAAAAACAACTTACAGCTTATAACGCCACAAGTCCTACAAAGGATGAAGACCATGCTGACCGAACTGGTGGGCCTAAGTCGATTCGAACGACTGACCTCCCCGTTATCAGCAGGGCGCTCTAACCAACTGAGCTATAGGCCCCAACTAAACTTAAGTCAGCCCCCAATTCACAGCAACCAAAACTGTAAAAAAAATAATTTAAGCTTGGATCTTAACAAGATACTTTATCACACCTTTTAAATCGGCCAAAGCCGATTAAATTACTCCCTCGAAAGGAGGTGATCCAGCCGCAGGTTCTCCTACAGCTACCTTGTTACGACTTCACCCCAATTACCACCCATACCTTCAGCACCCGCCCCCTAATAAAAGGTTAGCTAAGGTGATTTCTGGTATAGACGATTTTCGTGGTGTGACGGGCGGTGTGTACAAGGTCCGAGAACGTATTCACCGCGTCGTTCTGATACGCGATTACTAGCGATTTCAACTTCATGGAGTCGAGTTGCAGACTCCAATCCGAACTTAGACTAACTTTATGGGATTTGCTCCCCCTCACAGGTTCGCTTCCCTTTGTATTAGCCATTGTAACACGTGTGTAGCCCTAGGTATAAGGACCATGAGGACTTGACGTCATCCCCACCTTCCTACTGGTTTCCCAGTCAGTCCCGCCAGAGTGCTTTCAACAAGTGAATTAGCAACTGACGGCAGGGGTTGCGCTCGTTAGAGGACTTAACCTAACATCTCACGACACGAGCTGACGACAGCCATGCAGCACCTGTGTATCTGTTCAAGTAAACTTGAAAAACTGTATTTCTACAGCGGTCAAATACATGTCAAACCTAGGTAAGGTTTCTCGCGTAGTGTCGAATTAAACCACATGTTCCACCGCTTGTGCGGACCCCCGTCAATTCCTTTGAGTTTTAATCTTGCGATCGTACTCCCCAGGCGGATCACTTAACGCGTTAGCTTCGACACGGATCTTGCAAAGCAAGACCCACATCCAGTGATCATCGTTTACGGCGTGGACTACCAGGGTATCTAATCCTGTTTGCTCCCCACGCTTTCGCGCTTCAGCGTCAACATCAAGCCAAGAAGCTGCCTTCGCCATCGGTGTTCCTATCGAGATCTACGCATTTTACCGCTACTCCGATAATTCCACTTCTCTCTCTTGAGTTCTAGTCAACCAGTTTCAATCGCGACTCCTCAGTTAGGCCGAGGTATTTAACAACTGACTTAATTAACCGCCTACGCGCCCTTTACGCCCAGTAATTCCGAATAACGCTTGCTCCCCTCGTATTACCGCGGCTGCTGGCACGAAGTTAGCCGGAGCTTTCTCTAGTGGTACCGTCAACGCTTGCGTATATTACCCGCAAGTTTTTCTTCCCACTTAACAGGAGTTTACAATCCGAAAACCGTCATCCTCCACGCGGCGTCGCTGCATCAGGCTTTCGCCCATTGTGCAATATTCCCCACTGCTGCCTCCCGTAGGAGTCTGGGCCGTATCTCAGTCCCAATGTGGCCGTACACCCTCTCAGGCCGGCTAGCCATCAAAGCTTTGGTGAGCTTTTACCTCACCAACAAGCTAATAGCACGCAAGCTCATCTCTCAGCGGTAGCAAGAGGCCACCTTTCTCCCCGTAGGGACTTATGCAGTATTAGCTCCGATTTCTCGAAGGTATCCTTCACTAAGAGGGAGATTCTCACGCATTCCTCACCCGTTCGCCACTTTACTCGTTTCCGAAGAAACTTTCTCGTTCGACTTGCATGTGTTAAGCACGCCGCCAGCGTTCATTCTGAGCCAGGATCAAACTCTCCGTATCTAAATATTATACGTTATAAAGAAATTGCCAAGATCCAAGCAATTTTTGAATTCTGTCTTTAATTTCCTATGAATTTCAAAGATCAAAAGTAAATCTTTTTACCTCCAAATGCCTTTAGACTTAAACCGTTTTAAATTCTTGAGCATGGACAAAATTCTATAGTCTTTTTTTGAGTCTTGCAAGGTTTTTTTTCATTTTTTTAATATTTTCTTAACTTTTTATTTTTTAATGCAAAAAACAAACCTTTAAATTTTTAAAGAACATGGTCCTACTCGAAGATTTTAAAAAAATCTACCTAAAGAACCTATTTAGTTTTTAATAAATAAAACAAATATAATTTTGTTAAAATATTGACCAAAGAACCCTAAAAAGAATATTATACAAAATAAGAAGCTGTATCAAGCCACACTAAAAATTCTAAAAAAAGGAAAATAATGGGAATGAATAATATAAAATTAAAAGAAACCAACAACGATGAAGAAAACAAAAAACCAAAACTTCCAAAAAACGAAAAAATCCAAAAAGACCACAAAAAAAAACATGAAGAGCTAAAAGGACACTTTCCTCAACGCGAATGGCCAACAGAGTCAGAAAAGAAAAAAGGACCTAAAATTTAGTTTTTTGGCACAAAAACATACACAATTGCCCTTATATTCCTCAGCAATATACTTAACAAAGAAAAATACAATTTAAACAAAAATAAAAATATGTTAATTGATACACTTAAAGATAAAATTAAATCTATTGATCCCGACATTCTGTCAATCAAATCATATTGGGAAAACAATAAAATAGAAAATCAATATCAAAAATTAGATAAAATAATTAATGCTGAAAATTTTTGGCAAAACTCAAACCAAATTGACATTTCAAAAGAATTTCAAAATCTCAAAAACAGAAGAGATGAATATTTAACAATTAAGAAATCTTATCAAGAGTGCATAGAATTCTTAGAACTTTTCAGTAATGACGAATCCGAACTTAAAAAGATTCAAAACGACATTAATCAACTTTGTAAAAAAGTAAGTAAATTTAAAATTGAACTCCTTCTTAATAGTGAAGAAGATAAAAGAAATTGTTTTTTAATTATTAATGCTGGCGCTGGCGGGACAGAATCTCAAGACTGGGCCAACATGCTACTTAGAATGTATGTTCGTTTTTGCGAGCGTGAAAATTTTAAAGTAGATATTTTAGACTATCAAGATGGAGAAGAAGCAGGGATAAAATCTGCAACTATATATATAAGAGGAAAAAATGCTTACGGTTTTTTAAAAAACGAAGCCGGAATACACAGGCTTGTAAGAATTTCTCCTTTTGATTCAAATAAAAGAAGACATACATCTTTTGCCGCAGTTTCTGCCGCACCAGATGTTCCTGATGCAAAAATTGAAATTGATGAAAAAGACATTCGCATAGACACCTACCGTGCTAGCGGAAAAGGAGGACAACATGTCAACAAAACAGATTCTGCCGTTAGAATTACACACATTCCAAGTGGAATAGTTGTTCAATGCCAAAATGAACGCTCACAACTTCAAAACAAACAAACATCAATGAAAATGCTTATGGCCAAATTAGTTCAAAAACAACTAGCTGAAAAAAAAGAAAAAGAATCATCAAAAGAAAAAAAGAAAATAGAATGGGGTTCACAAATAAGATCTTATATTCTTCATCCATATAAAATGGTAAAAGATCACAGAACAAATCTTGAATCTCCACAACCAGATTTAGTTTTGGATGGTGACATTATGCAATTTATTGAAAAAAACCTAGTAAAATCATAATACAACAATGCACATTCAAAAAATCAACACCACTATTAAAGAACTAACTTCGCAAACCAAAAAGCCTAAAATTATTTTGGGTCTTTCTGGAGGACCTGACTCTGTTTTTCTTTTTCATATCTTAAATGCTTTAAAAAAAGAAAATAAAATCGAATTAATTGCTGCACATCTAAACCACGGCTGGCGCAACGAATCAGACAAAGATGAAAAATTTTGCCAAAAACTATGCTCAGAAAATAACATTAAATTCTTATCCACACACGCCAATCAATTAAAAATCAATTTCAAACAAAATGGCTCAAAAGAAGAATTTGGCCGAAAACTACGACAACATTTTTTTGTTAAATCGCTAAAAAAAGAAAATGCCAATTTTATTGCTCTAGCACACCACCTTCAAGATCAACAAGAAACTTTTTTTTGGCGAATCATTCGTGGAACATCTCTTAGCGGACTTGGTTGCATGAAAGAAAAAAACGGATTCTATATTCGCCCACTTTTAAAAATTAACAAAAAAGATATTTTAGAATATCTAACAAAAAATGAATTT
>Ga0233431_1006199_pt1 | contig 10946 bp, 12 predicted proteins | sample SI_118_April2016_FD_179867 | JGI IMG/M metagenome (GOLD analysis project Ga0233431, IMG submission 179867) | Seawater microbial communities from Saanich Inlet, British Columbia, Canada - SI_118_April2016_200_MG | ecosystem: Environmental > Aquatic > Marine > Inlet | place: Canada: British...
CGAGGGCCGGTTCCGGGTGGATCTGTTCAGCGTGAAAGATTTCGGCGAAGCCTACGACCAGACCGTCCAATACCGCCTGGGCAACCTGGAACCGTTGGGACTCACCCGCATGGGCGCGGTAATTCGTCATGCCGTCCATAAACTGGAAGGGGTATCCGCCACCATTAAATTGCTGGTGATTTTAACCGATGGACGTCCCTATGATCTGGAGTACGGGAATCTGGAATATGCCACCGCCGATACGGGTAAAGCCATCCGTGAAGCCCGGCGGGCGAAAATCCATCCGTTCATCATCACATCAGACCAAAAGGGCGCCGAATATCTGCGGAAAATATCGTCCGAAACCCAAAGTATCGTACTGCCCAGCGTGGATTCCCTCCCCACCATGCTGCCAGCCCTGTATAAACGATTGACACTTTAAAAACCCATAACCGCAAAAAGGACAGATCACCATGAAAGAAAACATTGACCATTTAGTGGACAAAGCAATAGAACTGGGTGCATCTGAAGCCGCCATTCTGGACACGGAACAGATTGTCTTCGATTCAAGGTCCCATTTGAAATGCCGTTTCGGATGCAACCGATGGGGGAAATACTGGACATGCCCACCGCACCTTGATATTTCCCCCGAGGCGTTCATGGACGGTTTTTCAAAGTTTCACAAAGCCATCATCATCAAATCCACGGATCCCAAAGTGGGGCAGGACGTGACACTGGCCATCGAAAAAGATGCTATGCTCTCAATGGGGAGTACCTTTGCCTTCGCCATGGTACTTTGCGTCCAGTGCGATGAATGCGCTTATCCGGAGCCCTGCAAATACCCCCACCTGGCGCGCCCCTCCATGGATGCTTACGGGATTGATATCGGAAAGACCGTGGAGCCGTTGGGATTCAAAGTCGAATTTGACCCTGAGGGACAATTATTGCCTGCCTGGTACAGCATGGTGCTGATTGATTAAGGGCGCTCTCCAATGGTCTATTAGAACAGGGGTTTTCAGTGTCTGTTGGAATTATCTGCTGCAAGGTTCTGGAAAAAGAAATCCGGGAGGTGGCACGTCATGTGCCGGAGGTCACCCGCATTGACGTTATGGAATGGGGACTGCACATCCATCCCGATGTGCTGCTGGAGACCTTGACCCGGCAGATCCGTATGATCGAAAACCGGGTCGATGCGGTCATGCTGGGGTATGGCCGTTGCCAGGCCCTGGACCGGCTGCCCCATGACTTTGCCGTACCGGTTTTTTATCCCGAGGGTGAAGACTGTATCGGCGTGCTTTTGGGGCAGGAGAGGTACGAACGGGAATTGAAACAGACGGCGGGTACCTGGTTTTTGACACCCGGGTGGACGGAACTGGGCATGGAATTTATTTTTGAGGAACTCCAGTTGCAGCGTATGGCGGAAAAAGGGCACGACCCCCTTGCGCTTGCCCATCGCATGCTGAAAGATTTTTCACGGGCACTCTTCATCGACATGAGGTTTAAGGAAAGCGATGCCTTAATGCGCAAAGCCCTTTCTATTTCCGCCGAATTCGGGTGGAAACTGGAAAAAGTGGAAGGGTCGCTGATCCGGTTGAAGCAAACGCTTTATCAAGCGGTTAATGCAGCGATTTAGGGAAAAACAGCCACATTCCCCAATAACCTCCCTTTTCGCATCCAAGCAAAATCAGCCAAAATAAACTCAAATATCAACCTTTAGATGATGGACACGCCTTCGACGAACGCGCATACTCATACCCCCCATAGGTATAGGAGATAAAAAATGACCCTTTGCGGAAATGATAAATCAAAATATGTTAATAGACTGAACCGCATCGAAGGCCAGGTGCGCGGCGTCAAAAAAATGGTCGGAGAAGACAGGGATTGCATGGACGTCCTGAAACAAATTTCAGCCACCATCGGAGCCCTGCGTTCTCTTGGGACGGTCATCCTGGAAGAACATATGAATGGATGCGTTGCCGGCGCCATCCGCAATAAAGATCATGATACCGAACTGATTCGACAGGCCGTTGAAATGAGGTTTTAATCCTTCTCTTCCAAGGAAAAGAACCAAACGGGCAACAATCCCAACATTTCCTTTGAGACAAAATGATTCTTTAACCGAGGAGATGATGATTATGGAACTCAAGACTTTGTTCATTGGCATCGTCTTTACCATGGGCATCTTTGCGGTCAAAAGCGGTGTGGGCATTCATTATCTGCTAACCCGGAAGACCGGGAGGAAAAGCAGGTTCGCATTCCTCTCCTTTTTCGGCCTCATATACCTTTTCCTGTTCTTTTCCTGCGCGTATACCATCCAGCGAATCGACGTCATTGCATATTTCGAAACGGTCCAGCGGTTTCTCAAATATGGCATGGCATTACACGTGTTGATGGCAGGCGGGGTCTTGGTCTGGGGCGTTCTGATGCTTAAAGCCGGCGGAAAATCAGTCAAAGGAAAACATGCCTGGCTCATAATGGTCTTTCCCTGCCCTGTCTGCATGACCGTCATCTTCCTCAGTTTATCTTTTCTAATTTCTTACTTTCCCAATGCAGTCCATATGATGGCCATTTCCACTTATCTTGCATTTATGGGCATTGCTTTGGCAACCGTTACGACCATGGCTCTTTGGCAAAATATCGCCAGAAGTGCACCGGAATTGACAATGGGAACCGCAATGGTACTCATCTCCATTTACTTTCTTCTATCTATCATTGTCTTGCCCCAATTTGGAAACGTTAGCAGGATTTACAGACTTGCGGCCTATCAGGGTGAAACACAGATGATGGGCCCAAGGGAACTGTTGTTGCTCATCAGCCTCTCAACCGCGTTTTTCATCGGGGGGTTCATCAGGATGACGAAGAAGCTGAAAGCGAGGTCAGAATGGACATAGGGGCTTTACTAAAATTATTCATCTATCTCATTTCTGCCTCTTTGCTATACCCGGTCATGTTTCTATTGGTTGCATTAACCCTCTGGATGCTCATTTGCGCCGGCGCATTTTTTGCCGAATGGTTGGAAAGGGTTCGGCTGGACCGTTGCGAACCCGAAGAACTGCCTGAAATTATTTCGACACCGGACAATCGGCATGTTTTCCCCACCCGGGTTGACGATTATATAGCGAAATTACGTTCCATGTTAGCCCATGGCCGGAAATCTTCCGAAATTGAGACTGAAAACCTGCTACAGGAAAAAACGCTGAGCCTCTGGAAATCACTGGAAAAAATCGGCATGGTTATTCGAATCGGCCCCGGCCTGGGCCTGATCGGCACGTTGATCCCCATGGGAACGGGCCTGGCCGCCCTGGGCCAGGGGGATATGACAAAACTCTCATCCGATCTCGTCATCGCTTTTACAACCACTGTGGTAGGGCTGACCATGGGCATGGTCGCCTACTTTTTCTATACCATCAAGAAAAGGTGGGTCGAAGTCGATATCAAGAACATTGAGCTGGCCACCGATCTGCTTTCCGATCACCCCCACACGAAACGGGAAGTTTGAAATGAAATATTTAAAGAGGAAAAGAACCAACATGCGTGCTCGCGGCGCCGTGGTTCAAGCGGGTCCGGGGAACGACCCCTTGACGGGAGTGGCCAATCTCTTTGATATCGGTCTGGTTTTTATCGTGGGACTGATCGTCACCATTTTTTCGGCCTACAATCTCCAGGATCTCCTGAGTGAAAAATCGGAAATGACGATTTTGAAAATGAGTAAAAACCAAGAAATGGAGATTATTACCAAAAAAGGCAATAAAATAAAAGCCATGAAAGTTTCCAAACAGAAAGCCAAAGGACGGGGTGAAAGGCTGGGAGTCGCATACAAATTGGAAGATGGAACAATGGTTTATGTCCCTGAATAGCAGGCTTGGTGATGACCCCGCAAAAAGACGATTTTTAGTGATAATATGTTTTGTTCTGATGATGTTCCCCGCCCCCGCTCTCTCAAAGCAGTTGACGCTTCTTGTACTGGATCAAGAGAGTTACCTTCTCGATCAATCGATCAACGGACTCACGCTTCCCAAAGACATTAAAGTCCAATCATTCACATTTTCCGACCTGACGGAAAACCCATCCGCAAAAGATTTCGTCAACGCATCCGACATCATCGTTTTAGATGTGATGGCGAGCGAATTGACGGATTATGTGCTGGAAAATGTCAACGTTGCAGAGAAAAAGATCCATGCTTTGAGACGATCACGGGATGATGCAGGGCTCAAAAGGAGGGGTTTCATTTTTGATCCCCATTTTCAAAAATATTTTTCACACCCGTCTATCGCCAATGTTCAAAATATGATTTATCGCATCGTGCATCAAAACTTTGACCGGAAGATTGCCTATGAAGAAGTGAAAAAGACGCCCCAGACAGGCATTTACCATACCGATGCAAAAGCGCTTTTCACGGATTATGAAGCATATCTCAAATGGTATGAAAACCGGGCGCATTATGATGAACACAACCCCTGGATCGGCTTGATGCTCTATACTTCCAATCTTGAAAAAGGGCAGGTAGAGGCCATTCACGCCCTCATCCAGACGCTTGAAAATGAAGGGTTTAACGTGCTGCCCTGTTTTGGCTCTGAGCACTTTATCCTGCCCGCTTTCCTGGCGGATGACAGAGGGAAGTCCCGAGTGGATCTTGTTTTGGCCTTGTCCCTCAAATTCTATTCGGCTCTCAACCCGAAAATACAGCGCGCCCTTAATGAACTCAACACTCCCATTTTCAACGTGATAAACCTCAACGCCATCACCATTCATGAATGGCGCGTTGATCCCGTGGGCATTCCGAGCATGGACCTTGTCTGGAGTGTCTCAAACCCGGAAATTTCCGGAATGGTGGAACCAACTCTTTTGACCGGAAAGGTAAAACTGGCAACCAAAGAATCAGATAGAAGCCTCTTTATCCAGGAGCCCATCCGTGAAAACCTGGGGCTTCTCCTGCCCCGCCTGAAAAAATGGATCCAATTGAAAAGACGTCCTCATAAAGAAAAACGCATCGCCATCCTCTATTACAACAACAGTCGGGGAAAACAGAATGTGGGCGCCACATATTTGAATGTATTTGCCAGCCTCGAACTGATTCTAAACCGCATGAAAGACGAAGGATACCGATTGGAGGTAGACGAACGCATCAACCGGGATGCCGTCAAAGAGTTGGTCCTGAAATTCGGGCGAAATATCGGAAGTTGGGCGCCTGGAGAACTGGACCGATTGCTTAAACAAAAGAAAACGGTCTTGCTGCCCGTTGCCACCTACAAGAAATGGTTTGATCTGCTCCCGGAAGACTTCCGGAAAAACGTAATCCGGCAATGGGGGCCCGTGGAATCCTCAATCATCATGATGCGAAATAATCAATTGATCATACCGGTCATAATCCTCGGCAACGTACTCATCATGCCGGAACCCGCCAGGGGGCGGGGGGATGATCCTATGAAACTCTATCACGACAAAACCCTCTATCCCCATCACCAGTATATTGCGGCTTATCTCTGGTTGAAACACGTCTTCAACGCCGATGCCATGATCCATCTGGGGACCCATGGCACCCAGGAATGGCTGCCCGGGAAACAGGCGGGATTGTCGCCCTCATGCCCCCCGGATGTCCTGATAACCGACATCCCCAATATCTACCCCTATAACGTAGACGTGGTGGGAGAAGGCATCCAGGCCAAAAGGAGAGGGAGGGCCGTTATTGTGGACCACCTGACCCCGGCGGTCAAGGAAGGCGGGCTCCACCATGAATACAGCAACCTCTATAGTATGATCAACAACCATTGGCAGTCTGCCGCCATGGGGAGCAGAACCGATTCGGCGAAACTTCTAAAAATTGAGGAAGCCATCAGAAATATCGGGCTTGATAAGGATCTCCAGATATCGGAATTTAACGAAAATGCGCTGCGGCAAATTGAACAATACCTTCTTGAAATGAAGGAAAATCTGATGCCCTACGGCCTTCACACCTTTGGACAATCTCCCAACAGAGAGAGTCTGACGGATACGGTAACGGCCATTATGAAGCAGAATCCGTCTTTAAGAAAGGCGACCATTGAAAAAGCGCTCCTGGATTCCGGACCCAGGGAAATCGATCACCTGATGAAGGGCCTTGACGGCGGGTATATCCCGCCCGGACCGGGGAATGATCCCATCAGGAACGCCTCTGCAATTCCCACAGGCAACAACTTTTACGGTTTTGACCCCAACAGGATTCCCTCTAAGACAGCGTGGGACCTGGGGAAAAGAGCCGCTGAACAACTGATTGAGAAAAGCCTGAAGGGAAACGGGAAATACCCCGAAAAAGTCGCCGTGGTTCTGTGGTCCACTGAAACCATTCGAAATGAAGGTTTGAACGAAAGCACCATCCTTCATCTCATGGGGCTGAAACCCGTATGGGACAGCAACAACAGGGTTACCGGCGTTATGGTGGTTCCCGGAAAACAGTTGAATCGCCCCAGGATCGACGTACTGATCAACCCATCGGGGCTCTATCGTGACCTCTTTCCCGACTTCATGCTCTTTCTGGACAAGGCGGTTCAGAAAGCGTCCATTCAAACCGATATGCGGAACCTCATTCGTGAGCACAACAGCCGCATCAAGGATCATTTGATCCAAGGGGGCATGGACGAAAAAGAGGCGGATCTGTTTTCCAGAGTACGTATTTTCGCCGAAAAACCAGGAGACTACGGAACAAGCGTAGATACCATGGCGTCCAATTCGGGGATTTGGGAATCATCCGGAGAGGTGGCTGAGGTGTTTGAGAACAGGGAGGGTCATGCTTTCGGAATGGGCAAGTGGGGGGCTCCCGCAAAAAAACTGTTCAAGGAAAACCTGAAAAACGTCAACACCACCATCCATTCGCTCTCCTCCAACATTTTCGGCGCCCTGGATAACGATGACATGTTTCAGTACCTGGGAGGGCTGTCCCTGGCGGTCAAACATGAAAGCGGACAAGACCCCGATACCCTGATCACCCTGCAGCGTTCGCCCGGTCAGGTGCAGGTGGAAAATGCGGCGAAAACCTTTGGGCGTGAAATCCGCACCCGATACCTCAATCCCAAATGGATCGAGGGCATGAAAAAGGAAGGGTATGCGGGCGCCCGTGAGATGTCGAATTATGTGGAATATATGTGGGGCTGGCAGGTCACAGTGCCCAAAGCCATCGACAAGGCCAAATGGGAGCAGACCTACGAAGTTTACGTGAAAGATAAATACGGGCTGGATATCAAGGAATTTCTCAATAAAGAGAATCCCTGGGCCTATCAATCCATTACGGCTCGAATGATGGAAACGATTCGCAAAAGCTATTGGAAAGTGGACGATGCGGTAAAAAAGAAACTGGCCGTTGAATATGCTGTAAATGTCGTGGAAAAAGGCGTCGCCTGCTGCGATCACACCTGCAACAATCCTTTCCTCAACCAGATGGTGGCGAGCATCATCAGCCTGCCGGGGGTCATGTCGCCCGAGATGGTGGAAAAATTCAAGATCGCCATCGAACAGGCCATGGGCAAGACCCTGACTGCGCAAGTCCTGGAACGAAAAGCCTTGCAGAAAAAGTTGAATGAAGGGTTCGATCAGCAACCGCAGACTTCCGATGCCAGATCATCTCAAGCGAAATCATCCCGAAAAGAGGCGCCTGCAAAAGAAATGGCTGATGAAAAAAGCATTGAAGGTTATAAAATGGAGGAAATTAAGGAGAAAGATGAAACAAATGACCTTTCCTCCTCAGGCGTGCAATGGTTCGCTTCATTTTTTATTGTATTGATCATGGGCCTGGCGGTGATTGGGGCCAGGAGAGCCAAATAGGTCCTTCGTGCCTCTCAACTGATTTGAAATGCTGTTTCGGATGCAATCGCTGGGGGAAATACTCGACATGCCCACCGCATCTAATGCTTTACCAAGCACTTGGAGTATGCCATAGGGCTGCGCGCTTGATGCCTTGTATCTTCGGCAAAAGAGACGCTTGCAGGTTTCAGGTATTATGATCCGCGGGGGCTCAAGGCAAGATCTTTAAAAGCCGATCCAAACCCATAACAAAAATCCCTTTGTCCACCTGTTCGAGATGTCCCGGTGTTTCAATGACCTGAAAGGCCATTGGAACCTGCAAGCGATCTTTGAAGTACCGCAGATTGGGTGAAAGCGTCCTGTCGCTTATTTTGCATTCAATCAACAAACATGCCTTTTGATTTGAGGTGATAACAAAATCGACTTCCCGCCCGTCTTTTGTTCGAACGAAGGAAAGGTTGAAATCTCCTTTTCCCCACTCAGTCCAGGCCGAAACGGCACGCCTCAGCTGGACAGCCACGAAATTCTCAAAGCGCTTGCCTTCATCTTCCAGCAGTCCCCAGTCCCAAAAGAAAAATTTACGTTCCTTGCGGACAGACCGGGCCAGGTGGGCCGAATACGGGAGAAGATCAAATACGAGGTATACCTTTTTCAATATCTCCAGCCAGTTTTGTACGGAGGCATGGGCGCATCCCAGAATATTTTTGAGATTGTTTACACTGAGGGGAGATCCAACCCGTTCAGGCAGCAGAAAAACGAGCGTTTGAAGTTTTTGAATGTTCTCTATCTTGGAAAGATCACGCACATCTTCCGTGGTAATCAGGGATATATGATTGTTTTTCCATCTCTGGTAGAATTCTTTTGTGCCCACAGATGCGGGTTCCGGAAATCCGCTCAGGTGGTATAGATGATCGGTCGCCTCGGAAAAGAACTGATCCGGTTCATGGAAAGGGTCTTCCAACACGTTCGGGGTCCAGGCGGTGTCACGATCCAATATGACGCCTGTCAAATCATTGGGATGTAACGGATTCATTTTGAACAAAAAATATCTGCCGACCAGACTATCCCCGGATCGACGAAAATAATCCAGGCGTGCACTTCCGGTAATGATAAATTCGATAAATTCTTTCCATTCATCGTAGTACCCCTTGAGAATATCTTTCCAGTGGGGATACTTATGAATTTCATCGAACACAATCCATTCACGATTCTGTGTGGACGGAGGGCTGCCCGACACGAGCGGTTTCGATATATTCGCAATAAAAAACAGAGGATTGGATGCAAACTGTTGTCTGAGGGTAAGACTATCCCAGTTATGATAGTTGTCTCTCTGTCCGATCCCTTCAAGATATTGTCTGACGAGGGTTGTTTTTCCGATCTGGCGGGGTCCGCAAATAAATGACATCCTCCCATGGAGGAAATCCTGGTCCAGGGCCCACTGGCCTATGATATTCCGGATATCCATGAGGCCATTTTACATGCTTATGGAAAATAGTCAAGTCTATTTTCCATAACAGTAGAAAATAGACAGGAACAGGCTGGATAGGGGCAGGTCTACATTTGACCTTTTTTGAAACCGGCGGATCCGTTACGACACAGCAATTCTTATTTTGGGCATGGAACCCGCTCTCGTTCCCACGCAGAGCGTTGGAACCAGGGTCTTCCAGTAACCGATCATTCCATTAAAACCATGGCGAAAAAATGCCATGTTCCGTATGTTTCTTTTCGGGTATCGATCTCAAAACCATTTCTGCGGGCTGTTTTAAACACATCAATGCCGCAGGCTTCCATCATGGGTCTGATCTTCGTCGTTTTCACTTCCGTTTCCGGAGACTCGCACGGAGCCTCATTTTTTCCGGTGGGTCACGTACCGCCCGAACTACCTGAACTCCCTGCACCCGAAGCCGACCCGACTCCTTTAGAAAGCGCTGTCAGTGCAAAAGCCTTATAAAATCCATTGTGATAGGCTTCACCCTCCAGGCGACAGGCGATTTCGGTCAACAACTGCCCATCTTCTCCATTGAGCAGGATGGCCCTTGAATATTCGCCCATCACTTCTTTGACCTCGTCGAGTCCCGGCGTCATGGGCGGATGATAACCGTCTTTACCATACATGGGGCATCCGTAAACGCATTTCCATTTCACCCACTTTTCCACCACTATGGAGTCCGTATGGATAACCTTCACTTTTTTCGCCCCCATTTCAAGGGCACGCGCTGCCATATCATGAATGGTTGCCGCCTGTGGCGTAGACAGGTTCTCGTTTCCAGCCAAATTGAAGCCCTCCTGATTTTTGGAATGCAGTTGCGGTTCATGCCCCGCTGTTTGGGGTTTGCGTGCGCGAATCAACGCCCCCCTGGTTTTGGGAGAGCTGTTGAACCCTGTTTCGCCCATGCGTTCAACATCCACGAAACCCACCTTTATCAAAGTTGCCAGAAATTCCATTTCCGGTACGGCGCCACCCTCTCATTGAAACCAGGTGGCCACGCGATCCTTGAGTTCCTTGGACTGAATCCCCGAAGCAAACTGATCCGCCATGAACAACCTTCCACCGGGCTTTAACAGGTTGTATACCGCCTTGAGGGCTTCCTCTTTTTCCGCGATGAGACTAAAAACACCGTTGGATATGGCCACCTGAAAATGCGATGCCTTCCCTGTCAAGTCCTGTACCCGCCCCACCTGAAAATCGATATTCTCCGCATTTATCATCTTTTTGTTTGCATCGGCCTTTTGAACCATCTCAGATGTCGAATCAATCCCTAAAACTCTTCCGGAAACACCAACTAATGTTGCAGCCAAGAGGGCATCTACGCCTGATCCGCAGCCGATATCGAGCACATGCGCCCCAGAAGGAATTTCGCCCAACGAAAACGGGTTCCCCACGCCGCAAAAGGAACCAGCCACCTGATCCGGCAAATCCTTAATGAGCTGATCATCATACCCTAATCCTTTGAGACCATCACGACCCGTAGGGTACTTGAAATGGCCTTCAGGCGTTACCGCAACATTTTTATATTTATCACGGATTCCAGCATCTATCTGCTTCAGATCTTGAACGCTCAACTGGGAAGACATGACATACCCCTTTTCCTTTTTCGGGATATCAGGAACACCCCTAAAAATTGAACACCTTTGCCTCGGCCATCAGATCAATAAGATGGGGTGCGCCATCGAACATCATGTTGGGAAAGAAT
>Ga0233431_1006204_pt1 | contig 10941 bp, 8 predicted proteins | sample SI_118_April2016_FD_179867 | JGI IMG/M metagenome (GOLD analysis project Ga0233431, IMG submission 179867) | Seawater microbial communities from Saanich Inlet, British Columbia, Canada - SI_118_April2016_200_MG | ecosystem: Environmental > Aquatic > Marine > Inlet | place: Canada: British...
CGCACTTTCGGTCATAAAACCCCGGGGGTTCAAATTATGAATTATGGGTTAAAAACCTCTATTCACGATTCATTCTAAACGCTTCATTCTTTCTCTTCCCTATATCTTTTTTGAATTTCAGATACCTCATCCAAATGATCAAAGAAAACATCGACCATTTTGGGGTCAAAATGGCCGCCCCGGCCTTCCTTCAGGATTTCAAAGGCTTTATCGTTGGAAAGGGCCTTCTTGTAAGGCCGGATATTTGTAAGTGCATCAAACACATCAGCGATGGCACAGATTCGACCATAAAGCGGGATATCCTCTCCGGAAAGTCCTTCCGGGTATCCGGTGCCATCCCATTTCTCATGGTGTGAGAGGGCGATGATCGCACCCGCTTCAACGAGTTCGGAAGACGAACCGCGAAGTATTCGAGCGCCTATTTCGGCGTGCTGCTTCATGACTTCCCATTCTGCGTTATCGAGTTTGCTCGGTTTCAGGAGAATCGCATCCGGAATGCCGATCTTGCCCACATCGTGCATGGGACTGGAGTGGAAAATAAGACCCACCTTATCTGAGGGCAGATTCAAACCACGGGCCACAATGGCGCAGTAGTTGCTCATGCGATTGATGTGGCGCGCGGTGTCCTCGTCTCTATATTCCGACGCGATGGCAAGACGGCGGATGGTGTCCAAATGCGCCTGGTGGGTTAAGCGCTGGGCTTCTTTTAATTCTGCAAGTGTATTTTGAAGAGACGCGGTACGTCTCTCGACCGTTAGCTCCAGCATGGCCCTGTGATGTTTGATGGCATCCTGAGCCTCCTTCATCTTGAGCATACTGCCGGTTCGCACACTGAGTTCCACCCTGTCAACCGGCTTTGAGATAAAGTCATTGACGCCTACTTTAACCGCGCGAAGGCGGTCCTCCGGGCTGCTCAGGCCGGTAACCATGATGATGGGGATGTCATTAATCTCCGGATTCCCCCGGATGCGTCGTGCGACCTCAAACCCGTCCATCCCTGGCATCATCACATCCAGGAGTACCAGATCAAAGCCCGGGCTCACCCTTTCCAGTGCTTCAACCCCGTCACTCGCTGTTTCAGACTCGTGCCCGAAGGATGTCATCATGGCCTCCAGCAAGTCTCTGTTCAGCTCTTCATCATCTACAATAAGGATTCGTCTTGAAGCAGTCATAAAAACCCCGATTTTAAATTATGAATTAAAAGTTAAGAGTTAAGAATTGAAATTTGAAACTTGTCCGAAATCAGCAATTCGAAATCGGATCACGCTTCATTCTTCATTCTTAATTCCCAGAAAACCCCCCACATCCGCAGCAAAGCCGCGCGTATCAATCGGCTTGGTAATATAGCCGATCAGGCCTGCCACCAGCGCCTTTTCTTCGTCTCCCCTCATGGCATGGGCCGAGAGGCCAACAATGGGGATCGCTTTTGTCTTCTCATCTTGATTGAGGATGCCTGCGGCTTCAATTCCGTCCATGCCCGGCAGGCTGATGTCCATGAGGATGAGGTCGGGCAGCGGTTCCTCCCGTGCCAATTTCAGACCCTCTTCGGCTGTTTCAGCGCAAACAACCTCATAACCGGCCAGTTCCAGCAGGTCCGTAGCCAGTTCCCGGTTCATCTCATTGTCTTCAACCATGAGTATTTTCTTTCCCATCGGTTTCAACTCCCCCTTGCGCATCTTCGATGCGAATTATGAATTAAGAATTATGAGTTAAACACCCCTATTCACGGTTTTCCGTCCCTTTCAATTCTTAACTCTTCATTCTTAATTCTTCACGTTTTCGGCCTCAATTTCTAAATCATAATTCTCATTTCAACGGGATCGAAAACGTGAAGGTACTCCCCTTCCCTTCCCCTTCGCTTTCGACCCAAATCCGTCCCCCGTGCATCTCCACGAGTTTTCGACACAGGGTCAGACCCAACCCGCTCCCTTCATATTTGCGTCCATACGATGAGTCTAACTGCTTGAACTCGGAAAAGACCTTCGCCTGATCTTCCGGATTTATACCGATGCCTGTGTCGGTCACGGAGATTTCGATTGCGGATTTTTCATCTTCTGATTCCGCATTCTGAAATCCGAAATCCGAAATAGCTTCCGCCTTTATGCGGATGCTGCCGCCATCGGGTGAGAACTTTATGGCGTTGCTTAACAAACTGTGCATAATGCGCTTGAGCTTTCGCTCATCCGCCCGGATATGGACGGTTTCAAGCTTGTCGGAGATATCCGTATCATGCCTGATATGGCACCTCATCGCCTTCTCTTTAACCATCAGCAAGCTATTTTGAAGCAGATCCTTTATGTTTAATGCCACGGGTTCTAATGCCATTTCTTCTGTTTCGATCCGGGAGAGGTCTAAAATATCATTGATCAACATGAGCAGGCGCCGGCTGCTTGCGAGAATATTGGCCACATATTTCTGCTGCTTCTCGTTCAGTTCCCCAAAAGCCTGGTCCCCGAGGAGTTCTGAAAAGCCGATCATGGCGTTGAGGGGAGTGACCAGCTCATGGTTCATGGTCGTCAAAAACTCGCTCTTGGCCCTGTTGGCGGCCTCAGCCTCGATTTTGGCCCGGGTCAACTCCCGGGTCCGTTCCGCCACTTTTGCCTCGACTTCCTCGTAGGCCTGCTGAAGGGCCTCCTGGGCCTTTTTGCGCTCGGTGACATCGCGGAAGATGTTCAGCGTGGCGGCTTTGCCCTCCCACGTGCTCTTAACGCTATTGATTTCCACCCAGAGAATTCCCCCGTCTTTCTTCAACATCCTGAAGACATATATATTGGGGACTTCCTTTCCCTCTAACCGTTTTGCGTGTCTTTCCAATACCATGGGTCGATCATCAGGGTGAATCATCTCGGCGAGCGGGGTGTTTAAGATCTCTTCTTGGGCATATCCGAACAATCGGGTCGCCCTGGGGTTGGCAAACTTGAAATACCCTCCCTGGGCGACTGTAATGATATCATTGGAGCTTTCAACGATGGCCTTATATTTGACCTGGGATTTTCTCAGTTCAAAGGTCCTCTCTTTGAACTCATGTTCCATTTCCAGGATTCTTTTCTCCAGTTCTTCCCTATAAGGCTTCCGGCCGGTGTTCAATTCCCGCTTATGGAGGGCACTCTGAATGAGGGCATTGAGCTTTTTTATCTTAAAAGGCTTGAGAATATAGTCGAATGCCCCATAATCCACCACCATCTTTTCCAGACTTTCTAAATCCCCGAAGCCGGTTATAACCAGAACCTCGATGGTGTCATCCATTTCCTTTATGAGCCTGAGGGCCTCGATGCCATCCATTATGGGCATCACCTTATCCAACAGGGCGAGATCAATGGGGTTGTTTTTTGCAATCTCGACGGCCTCTGCACCATTGGATGCCGTGTAACACCGGTGCCCTTCCGCCTCAATTGCGCTGACAAGAAGCTCCAACACCAATTTTTCGTCATCAGCAATCAGAATGTTTTTTTGTTTCACGGTTTTCCTTCCCTTTCAATTCTTAATTCTTCACGCTTCACTCTTCACGTTTCAACTCTTCATCAACGATTCGCCGGAATGACAAACGTGAAGACACTCCCCTTCTCTTCCCCTTCGCTCTCAACCCAAATCCGCCCCCCGTGCAGCTTCACCAGTTTCCGGGTCAGGGCCAGCCCCAGCCCGGTGCCTTCATATTTGCGGTCGTAAGCTGAGTCTAACTGCTCAAACTCCTGAAAGACCCGCGCCTGGTCTTCAGGACCTATGCCGATACCGGTATCGGCCACGGAGATTTGTAATACGGATTCCGAAATAAGCGCCGCATTTATGCGCACGGTGCCACCGCCGGGTGTGAATTTCACTGCATTGGAAAGAAGGTTGAACATAATCTGTTTAAGCTTCCGTTCATCCGCACTGATTTCAAGGTCTGAAGGGAAATCCTTGGGAAAATCCAGGTCAAGCCTGATCCGTTGGTCCATGGCCTTTTCCTTGACCATGATGAGGCTGGTTTCCAACAGGGCCTTAATCTTCACCTTAGAGGGTTGAAATTCCATTTTGCCGGCCTCGACCTTGGAGAGATCCAGGATATCGTTGAGCAATTCCAGCAGGTGGCGGCTGCTGAAGAGGATATTGGCAATGTACTTTACCTGCTTTTGATTCATTTCCCCAAAGGTCTGGTCTTCGAGGACCTCGGAGAAGCCGATGATGGAATTGAGCGGCGTACGCAATTCGTGGCTCATGTTAGCGAGGAAGTGGTCCTTGGATCGGGTAGCGGCCTCGGCGGTGATCATGGCCTTTCGCAGTTCTTCCTCTACCTGTTTGCGAACAGTAATGTCCCTGATAACCCCGACCGTTCCGATAAGTATCTTATTTTCCGCGTTCGGGTTAATGGCATATAGTCCGGAGCTATTGACTTCACAGACAATCTCATCCCTGCCTACGGTCCCCAACAGGCCTAAGCCAACAGTCTTCCCACCCTTGGATACCAGTCGTACCTCAAGACCCAATGTCATCCTTTCTCCGGTCCTTCTTTCATCAAACAGCTTTGGGGCTGCGTTTTCGCCGGTTGTCTTGCCGGAGTATTCAGGCAGGACACTTGAAGAACTGACGGATTCGAGGTCCGTAGGTAGAATCAGCGTGCTGAAGTGCAACCCGAGAAGGTCCTTGGGATCATAGCCCAATAAGCTTACGGCTTCGTTTACAAAAATGATGTTTCCGTCCGGATCAAGCCTGTATATGATGTCCGGCACAGTTTTAACGATCGTCTTGAACCGCTCTTCCGAGGCCTGAAGTTCATACATATTCTTCTCAAGCCGTTCGTTGAGTTCTTCCAGATCGTGCTGGGCCTCCACAAGGTCACGATTTTTCTGGATCGCGTTTTCGTAAGTGGAAAGGAGGAGATTCAGCATCTGGATACGCGTCGCGTGTATGACGTGGTTCTCGCCTTCGAAGGCGATTTCCAATCCTTGTTCTGTTTCAACTATTTTCTGGGAAAGAGGCACTTCAAGGATCGACCGGACCTTTGACAGCAGGTGTTCCTCGTTATATGGTTTTGTGAGATAATAGTCTGCCCCCACTTCGAGTCCGCGCATAACGTCCCTTGAATCCGACAAAGATGTCAGGAGTACTACCGGAATGTCACGGAAGCGTTCATCGGCCTTGATAGCCCGGCACATCTCAAACCCGTCCATCACGCCCATCCGGATATCTGAGATAATGAGATCGGGTTTATCCTCCCTCGCTGCATCAACCCCTTCCTTTCCGTTGACAGCCACCTTGGCCTCATAACCGTTCTTCTGAAGCAACACTCTCAACAGCACCGCCTGGGTTGGGCTGTCTTCGACAACCAGAATCTTTGCGCCCATGAAAACCTCCGAGTTTTCAACTTTTGAATTATAGGTTAAGCGTTATGAGTTATTTCATATCGCATCAGTGTTATTCCGCATTCCGCGATCCGAGATCCGCAATGGCCCGGGGCTCTATTCCGGCCAGATCCTTTATCCTGGCCAGCACTTTTTCTCCCCAGATACCATCCTCTTCCTCGCCGAAACCTGCCGGTTTTGGTATCACTTCCAATGCTCCGGCCTTCATGGCTTCAAAGGCCACATTGAGCTTTGGCGAATTGGCGTGGCCCGTGACAATGACGATGGGAATGGGCCGTTCCGCCATAATGAGACGGGTGGCCTCGAGCCCGTTCATGTCAGGCATTTCAATGTCCATGGTGATGAGGTCCGGCTTCAGTTTGCCCGCCATCTCAACGGCCTGACGTCCGTCCGTTGCAAACCCCATTACCGTAATCTCAGGATCCTGCTCCAGTAAATGCGAAAGCACGGCCCGCGCGGTGAGCGAATCGTCGACAATAAGAATTTTAATCATGGCAAAACCCCTGTTTCAAATTATGAATCAAAAATTGAGGATTATGAGTTAAAAGACTTCTATTCACCTTTCACTCTTCACTCTTAATTCTTCATTATTAATTAAACCCGTCAGTCTTTCCGCAATATCGCCCAATGCGACCACTTCCTTTGCTGCGCCTAATTTAACGGCCTCTCCGGGCATGCCGAAAATGATGCTGGTTGCTTCGTCCTGGGCGATGGTATAACCGCCGGCATCACGGAGGGCCTTGAGGCCCCGCGCGCCGTCAGCGCCCATGCCGGTGAGCAACACTCCCACGGCGGTTGACCCGAAATTCCGGGCAACTGACTCAAAAAGAACCGTCACGGAAGGACGGTGGCCATCCGTCAGGGGAGATTGTTTAAGCCAGACACGGCTCCCCGCTGCGACCACCAGATGCTGGTCATCAGGGGCGATATAAACTTGGCCTGGCTGCATGAGGAGACTCTCGCCGGCCACACTGACCCGGAGGTCGACCGTATCATCCAGCCAGCGGGCCAGCCCGCTAACAAAGCCCGCACTGATATGCTGCACAACCACCACCGGCACCGGGAGGTTGCCCGGGAGTCGGCGCAAGATAGACTGCAGGGCAGGCGGACCTCCCGTCGAAGCGCCGATTGCGATGATCTTAATGGCCCCACCGGGTAACTTTGAGTTTGATTTCTTTTGAGACACTGCCGGTTTCTTCCTTTTGGGATATCTGCGTCTCCGTACTACCTTTACCTCTGCCATGGCTTTCACCTGGCTTCTGAACTGATCAACGTCCTTATATACACCGGACTGGCTTTTGGGCTTGCCCAAAACCATGAGAGCACCGTGCTCGACTGCCTTGAAAGTGATCCCTAACTCCCTGTCAGACTTGGTTGAAGTGACCACTACGATAGGACGCGGTGTCTCGGACATGATGGCTTGAATGGCCTCATAACCGTCCATCACGGGCATCCGAATGTCCATGGTGACAACATCCGGATTCAGCTTATGACAGAGCATTACGGCCTCTCTGCCGTTTCGGGCCTGACCCACTATCTCCATCTCCGGATCAGCCTCAAGAACGCTTTGGATCACCGTGCGTAATGTGGGAGAATCGTCTACTATAAGAACTCGAATCATAGAAAAACCTCCGGCTTTTCAAATTATGAATTATGAATTATGAATTATGAGTTAATGTTGCTCCGCTATTTTTCTTTTCTTGGCAGTAATCAAGATCGAGGACAGAATCTTGATTATCTGATCGGTTTCGTCATAAAGATCAGTTATTCGGCTTTCGGGAATAAGCCCAGACTCCTTGATTAGGCGAAGCCAATAGGCGGATTCACGGGCCTCTTTATCGGCTATGGACATCTTGGCAATAAAGTCGGCTTTGCTCTGGCCACCCTGAGCCTCATGAACATTCGCTCCGATAGAAGTCCCTGATCGCAATAACTGTTTTGCTATTATACGGCCAACGCTGTCCTTTTCCAGTTTTCGGAAAAGCTTAATAATACGAAGAGAGTACTCAATTGTCCGTTCAAGAATATCAGGTTTTTTATCTTCCACAACTCTTAACTCTCAATTCATAATTCATAATTCGGCGTAAGCCGCCGTCAGCCGATAAGCCGTTCAATGGTCTCCAACAACTCCTTCTGATCAAAAGTCTGCTTGGTAATATAAGCGTCGGCACCGGCATCAAGGCCGCGGATCTTATCCTGCCGGGAGTCGAGGGAACTGACCAGCACCAACGGCAGGTCCTTGGTCTGCTCATGCCGTTTTACATGTTCCGTAAGACCGATACCGTCCATTCTCGGCATATGGACATCGGCCACAATAGCATCTAACGGTTCACTCTGGACCAGGGCCCAGGCCTCCTCTCCATCTGCCGCCACCAGGACATGATACCCGGCGTTTTCGAAGATATTCTTTTCCAGAGTCCGCGTGGTGATGGAATCGTCCACCACCAGTATCCTGCGACGGACCACTTCCTTTTCCTCGGCCACTTGACGGGGGGCAATGGAGGGTCCTGTTCTGGTCGATTTGAGAAGATCTGCAACATTGAGGATCATGACCACCTCCCCGCTCCCCAGAATGGTGGCCCCCGCCACATTGAGCACCCGGCTCAGTTGACGGCCCATGTTCTTGATGACAACCTCCTGGGTGCCCTGGAGCCCCTCCACCTCAAAGGCAATACGCCTTTCGGCCAGACCCAGTATGACAACCGGCATCACCCGATCTAATTCCCTGGATCCGTTTCGTCGCTCCATTCCCAGGACCTGACGCAAAGACATCAAGGGGAGGGCCCGGCCGTTGGCGCGAATAGCCGGTTTTCCTTCGATACTTCCCACATCGTTCTTTTCCACCCGTTGTATACGTTCCACACTTGTGGTGGGTATGGCCATGACTTCATTGCCGATCTCCACCAGGAGCACCTGATTCGTTGCCAGGGTGAGCGGCAGGATCAAGGTGAAGGTGGTCCCCTTGCGAGGGGTTGTGTCAACGAGGATTCGGCCGTGCAACTCTTCCAACTTCTGACGCACAACGTCCAGCCCCACACCACGACCTGAGAGATCGTCTGCCCGGTCCTCTGTGGAAAGCCCGGATCGGAACACAAGTTCCCGGGTTTCATCCTGGCTCAGACCGGCTGCCTCCTTCTCTGTCAGAAACCGGCGTTCCACGGCGGCACGTCTTACCTTCTTAAGATCAATACCTGCCCCGTCGTCGGCTACCTCTAAGACGATGGTGTTCCCCTTCTGGGCCGCCCGCAGGTGAATGGTCCCCTCGCGGGGTTTGTCTGCAGCCTCACGGGCGCCGAAAGGCTCGATACCATGTCCCACAGCGTTACGCAGGAGGTGGATCAGGGGGTCTTTGATGGCTTCCAGCACATGCCGGTCCAACTCGGCGTCAGCCCCCTCGATCAGGAAGCTGATCTCCTTGCCCCGTTCTCTGGCCAGATCACGCACCATGCGGGGGAACTGGTCGAAAAGGGTTGAGATGGGCAGCATCCGTACACGCCGCACACCGTCTTGCAGGTCATCGGCCAGAAGGGCAAGCCGGGAGTAGTCGGTGGCGAATTTGGAAGAAACGAGGTTCACCCCCTCGCCGATGGTTTTGACATAATCTTCGTTTCCCGCCAGGAAATCGAGCAGGGCCACCAGGTTCGGTTCGTGATTTTTCTGCCTCAAAAGATAGTTATAGTGGATACGCACCTGACGCCAGCTCTTTTGCCAGCGGGAGATGCTATCCTGAATGGTTCGAAGCTCTGTGAGCCGTTGCTCATTAGACATGCGGGCGACCAGCAGCTCCCCCATCCCATCCATGAGGGTATCTAATTTGGCGGTTGCCACGCGAATGGTATCTTCGGATTGCGGATTGCAGATTGCGGATCCGGCCATCGTAGCCACTTTGGCGGGGTCGGCTTGCGGAATTTCTGGCTCTGGTTCCGCAGGACGGGATTGGATCCTGGGCCCAGGGTCATCCGGCTCAGGGGGAGACGGTGGCGGTGAGTGTTGAGGTTCTGGCGCCTCTTCCTCGATGGGTATGACCGGTTCAGGTGCCTTCCGGGTCTTCGGACGTTTGGCCCTTCCGGACCCTGCAGTGCCGCCGTCTTTCCGCGCAGGCATGTCGCCTTTCAGGGCGGCCTTGAGGGTCTCCAAGAGGCTTTCACGCTGTTTCACAGGGAGTTTTTCACCTTTCAAATGGGCGGCCATGGCATCCTCTAATGCGTCCACGGCAGGGAGCATGATGTCTAACAGTTCCGATGAAGGAGATAACACTCCCTCCTGGAGGGCGCTCAGCAGATCCTCTAAGCTGTCGGATATGGCGACGATATCCTTGAGGCCCACGGCCCGGGCCGACCCCTTAAGGTTATGCGCCGTTCGGAAAAGGTCGGCTAAGAGCTGCGTCTGTTCCTCCGGGGAAGGCTCCTTTTCCAAGGCTAACAATCCTTTGTTGAGTGCACCCAAGTGCTCCTCAAGTTCGATCTGGAAGGTTGCCATTATCTCCTGCCTGAGTTCTTCCGGGATATCCATGGTGTACTCCGTTTCAAGTTATGAATGATGAGTTAAGAATTATGAGTTGAAAATCCGCCACTCTTCATTCTTAATTCTTCATTCTCAACTGAGTTTATACTGTTTCACGATCTTGCTGATCTGCTCAGACAGGGCATTGAGCCCATGAACAGCCTTTTCTGTCTGCTTGGTCCCGGCCTCGGTCTGGGCGGCGGCCTGGTCAATACTCTCCATGGCCGACCCCACCTGATCCATGCCGGCTAACTGCTGCTTGGTGCTGGCCGCAATCTGCCGGGCCGACTCCGCCACCTTCTGGATACGCTCGTTTATGGCGCTGAAGGCCTCCCCGGTATTTCGGGCCATTTGCTGACCCGACTCGGCCCGCTTGGTCCCCTCTTCCGTGACCATGACGGCCGTGTTGGTGGCCTTCTGGATCTCGCCCAGGATGTCCCGCACCTGGGCCGTGGCCTGGCGTGACTGCTCGGCCAGGTTGCGCACCTCGCCGGCCACCACGGCAAAGCCCTTGCCCGCTTCACCGGCCCGGGCCGCCTCGATGGCCGCGTTCAGGGCCAGGAGGTTGGACTGGTCCGCAATATCATTCACCGTTGAAATGATATCTCCGATCTGCTGGGTCTGCTCGCTCAGGGCCAGGATGGTTTCGGCGATGTTCCCCACCTGATCCTTGATGCCGTCCATCCCCTCCACCGTATCCTGAACCGCCTGAAGCCCATTTTCCGTCACAACAGAGGATTCATCGATCATTTCCGAAACCATTTGCACCCTCTCGTGGGATTGCTCCGCGGTCTGGCGCACCTCCTGGACCGTGGTACCGGTCTCGTTAATGGCCGCAGCCTGCTGGGTGACAGTGGCGGCCTGCTGGCTGGTGGTGGCGAGAATCTCGCTGGTGGCCGAGGTAATGTTGGCGGTGGCATCCCGCATTTGGGTAGCCAGTTCACGAAGACCTCCGGTCATGTTGTTGAGGTTGTTGCCGAGAATGCTCAGGTCGTCGTCCCCGGCAACCGCCACCTGGCTGGTGAGATCACCCGCACCCACCTTTTCCACAAACCCCACATAATCCCTGACCGTGTTTTCCAGGCGTTTTTTGGCCTCC
>Ga0233431_1006206_pt1 | contig 10931 bp, 9 predicted proteins | sample SI_118_April2016_FD_179867 | JGI IMG/M metagenome (GOLD analysis project Ga0233431, IMG submission 179867) | Seawater microbial communities from Saanich Inlet, British Columbia, Canada - SI_118_April2016_200_MG | ecosystem: Environmental > Aquatic > Marine > Inlet | place: Canada: British...
AATTGGATCTCTGCATTCCCACGCGTTTAGATGCCCGGGTGATGTTCCCTTGAGCATCCGAAAGGGCTTTTTGAAGAAAGGTACGTTCAATTTGCCCAAACTGCTTTTCCAACATGTCTTGTTTGACGGATTTAAGTTCATCCAATGTTTCAGGAATTGTACTACGGGTCTGATTCCGATCCGCCTCCAGATGATCCGTGAGGTTCCCATAGCTCAGAATCTTGTCATCGGCCATGATGACCAGACGTTCGACCACATTCTTGAGCTGGCGAACATTGCCCGGCCAGTCATGGTTTATCAAGAATTCGAGGGTATCGTCTGAAAACCCGTCGATGGTTTTTTCAACCTGGAGACAGTACATTCTCAGAAAGTGGTATAGCAACCTCGGGATATCATCTTTTCTCTCCCGAAGCGGAGGGATAAAGACTGGGAAGACGTTTAAGCGATAGAAAAAATCTTCCCGGAATTCGCCGTTGTCAACCATTGTTTTAAGGTCCCGATTGGTGGCGCCGATAATCCGGACATCCGTCTTTTTCAACCGGTTGCCCCCCACCGGCTTATATTCATGGGTTTCCAGGGCTCTCAAGAGTTTGGCCTGAGTTGTCATGTCCAGGTTGGCCACCTCATCGAGAAATAAAGACCCGTGATTGGCCATCTCAAAAATGCCCGCCTTATCCTTGACAGCACCGGTAAATGCGCCCTTGATATGCCCGAAAAGCTCACTTTCCAACAGGGATGGAGAGAACGTACCGCAGTCCACGGCCAAAAAACGGGCGGCGGCTCTTTTGCTGCGGACATGGATGGCTCTGGCAAAGAGCTCCTTTCCCGTTCCGCTCTCACCACACAGGAGGACCGTGCTGTCGGTGGGGGCCACTTTTTCAATCCCTTCAAATATTTTGAGGATTTTACTGTTTTCTCCGATGATGTTGCTGAAGTTGAAGCGCTCGGAAAGCTGTTGCCGTAAAGAGAGGTTTTCCTCTTTTAAGCGTTTGTTCTCCAGGGCCTTACTGACTGCAATGGAAAGTTCATCGTCGGAGAAAGGTTTTGTCAGATAATCGAATGCGCCGGATTTCATAGCTTCAACGGCGTTTTGCACGGAAAAATGCCCTGTCATGACAATAATGTGCTCGCCAGGTTTTTCCTTTGCAACACTCTTCAGGATTTCCATGCCGCCCAGATCCGGCAGCTTCATGTCCAACAGGACCACATCGTAAGCTCCTCTCAGGATGGCATCGAGTCCCGACCTGCCGTTCATGCAGACGTCAACTGAATAGTTTGCATCCATGAGTGCCATTCGACACCCGTTGCAGATGACCCGTTCATCGTCGATAATGAGAATATTGATGGTTTCCATTGCTTTGTTCTTCCGTCTCCCTGAGAAACACACCCTGTCACGTTAAAGAATTCGGGTGCTTTTTTCAACAAAAATTGAAACGCCCACCTCGGTACCCTTGACATATCGCCCAACCAAAGTTATCAAAACAAAGGAATATGCATAGGATCGGATTAAATTTGAATGGGAAGATGGATCATGTATGAAATTGAGCGAAAAATTGCGGGCAGGGCTGCAAGATCTGCCGGTGAGGTGTTGAAGCAGAAGTTTGGAAATGTCGACCATATCGGTAAGAAAGGGGAAATTGACCTGGTGACCGAGGCGGATGTTGCCGCTGAAAAGATCATCTTGAAAATGCTCAGCAGTCATTTTCCGAAAGACAATATCCAGTCCGAGGAGGCGGGTGTCCGAGACTTGTCTTCCAACAGGACCTGGATCGTCGACCCCCTGGACGGAACAACGAACTTTGCCCACGGGTTCCCCTTTTTTGCCGTTTCCATCGGCCTTGAAATTGATGCGGAAATTGTTCTGGGTATTGTTTACAATCCTGTCATGGATGAATTCTTTGAAGCACGAAAAGGGCAGGGCGCCTTCCTGAACGACAGACCGATTCACGTTTCAAATGCTCGGAATCTGAGCGATTCTCTACTGGCCACCGGTTTCCCCTATGATATCCGTGAAAGAAGCAACCGGATCTTTGAGCAATTCAGGACCATGCTCCTTGCTTCACGTGGGGTTCGAAGGGCTGGATCTGCTGCCATTGATATGTGTTACGTGGCATCAGGCCGGCTTGACGGCCTCTGGGAGGAAAATCTGAAACCCTGGGATACGGCGGCCGGCGTCGTTATTGTGTCGGAGGCGGGCGGCAAATTGAGCACCTGCGACGGACAGGCGTTTACACCGTACCGGCAAAGCCTGGTTGCCTGCACCCCCATGATCCACGGGGAGATGGTCAAGGCGCTGAATGGCTGATCTATTCTCGTTGGCTTCACTCAATCGGACTACTATAAAGGGGATGGATTTGGGGATGATTGACCGAGAATTATTCAGGTTAGCGCGTTGTTTCGGGTTCATCCTCCATATCTTTTTGATTCTGTTTATGCCGGGTACGGGGGGCGCCGGTGAGTGGGATCCGCTCATAAACAAACTGGCGGCAGATGGTTTTCAAAGGCAATGGCTGGAACAGCTTTTTGACCATCCCGAAGTTCGATTTGATCCCTCCATCATGACCGAAAAAATGAAAACCCTGTACAAGACGAAGTTTGGCGACGCGTCCGTGAGAAGGCTTCAACAGCGGCTCGCCTACCTCGGATATAAACCGGGAAAAGCCGATGGGAAGTCAGGCGCCAAAACCAGGCGGGCCATACGGTGGTTTCAGGCAGCCCATGGGCTTGTGGTTGATGGCAAGCCCAGCAAACAATTGTTGAAGATTGCCCTCAAAGAGGGAAAAAGGGCGCCGAAGCATATCAAGATTCCATCTCCAAAACCGGGTCCGTATGTTTACAGGAGCATTATGACCGAAGAGCGTCTGATGGAAGCAAAACAATTTCTGGCGGCCAATCGAAGGATCTTACTGCGTCTGGAACGGTATTACGGTGTTCCCGGGGAAATTGCCGTGGGTATTCTTACCGTCGAAACGCGCCTTGGAACCTATCTGGGTGAGAAAAGTGCGTTTCTGACCCTGTCCAGTATGGCCCTCTGTGATGATTTCAAGTGTGTGGCGAGCGCATTTAGGGATGAACCCATGACAAAGGGGCGGAGACGCTGGCTCAAAAGGCGAACCGCCCAAAAGGCCAGATGGGCCTATGGTGAGTGCAAAGCCCTGCTCACCTATGCGCAACAGGCCCGGAAGGGCCCTTTGAGCATTCCCGGATCATTTTACGGGGCTATCGGTATTGCCCAGTTTATGCCCTCTCAAGCGCTTCGCCATGGCGTGGACGGAAACGGCGACGGTGTTGTGGATCTTTTTGTGATGGAAGATGCCCTTTTCAGCATGGGCAGCTATTTAAGGTCAAATGGATGGCGGGGAAGCATGCGGAGCCGGAGAAAACAGCGAAGGGCCATTTACAATTATAACCACAGCAGAATATACGTGAACACAGTGCTGGCTGTTGCCGATTATCTTGAATAGGGTCGAACGTTCAGGTTGGATGAAACGGGCAAGTGGGACGAAACAGGGAAATAGATGCGGGGTAGGTCTACCATTTTTTTTAGATTTCTCGCATCGTAAGAGATTGATAGCGATATGGTGGATCATTGATGCTAATGGGGGGATTTGTAAAGATCATCGTGGTCGAGGAATCGTAAAAGGAGAAAGTTGGATTTCCAATCCGGGATTTCTGAATCCAGATGTTTTTCAGGCTCAAATGATATTCTGTATCTGTGATCAACCCGGATGGACCAAGCCGTGGGATCGTTCACGATCCGTTCAAGGTGAAGTCCTGGATGATGGGGATTCTCTTCGAGATAAGCCAGAGACTTGGCTATTTTTTTTCTCATGGTTTTATTAGAGCGGTAGTTTTCCAGATCCTTGAGGAACTTCTTACTCGGTATCAGAACGGGCATTGTCCATGTCCTTGATGAGCCAGTCGGGCATTTTACCGGTTCCGCTTTCTCGGGCGTCCGAAAGTCTGGAAAGGCCGCTTTCATTCAGCCTGATGCCGGGGTAGATGGCAACAGGCTGGAGCATCATTGCGCCACCTTCCAAAACTTCCAGATTGAGGTGCGTTCCTTCCCGGAGTCCTAATTCTCTACGAAGGACAGCAGGGAGAATAACGCCGCCTCTTTTATCTACTGTGATAAGCATGGCCTTCTCCTTGTTGGTAAGCGGTTGCGGAGATGATAATGGCGTTTTGAGAAAATGTCAATATGACATTATGTGAAATTCAATAGTTAATTGCCTGGGAGACTGAAGTTTGCTGAACAAAAGTGCCTATCCATAAGCTTTTTTGGCTTCCTCCCGGGTCTTGAACACATCAAAGATTTGTGAAAATCCCATTAAATCGAAGATGGCGCTCACCGGCTTCTGGGCGCAGCAGAGGCCCATTTTGCCCCCTTTTTCCTTTAATTCTCTGTGGCAGGTGAGGAAGGCTCCGCAGCCCATGCTGTCCAGAAAACGAATATTTGACAAATCGAATACCACACGAGTGTTTTCCTCAACGACGGGCGCAACGTTGTGCTTAAAGTCTGGTACCATGGCAGCTTCAAAACTGTCACCTGGCATGGTCACGAATACTACGGCGCCTGTCTTTTCCTGTTCAAAGTTCATCTTATCTACTCCTTAATAAATAATAGCTAACCGCTAACGGCATCTTTTAATTGCTTTAACAGCGAGATGGTGTTTTTCCCCGTGGGGGTGCGCTCATAAATTACCTGGTCTACACATCGTTCTATCAGGTAGAGGCCAAAACCGCTTTCCCCTGTACCGTCGAGAACGGGTTTCGGTGGGGATTTCATTTGGGTAAAGGGTTTTCCCCAGTGGTTGAGGCGTACCATGACCTGCTCTTCTAAGACCTGTATTTCAATATGAATTCGTTGGTCTTCCTGATTTCTGTAGGAATGACGAATAATATTGCTGGCCACTTCATGAAACGCAAGTTCCAGCTGCGAGATCTCTTCTTCGGGAAGCTGTCGGCGGATGTTGTTTTTGCAGAACTGGCGAATAAACCGACGTGCCGCGGGAAGGTTTTCCAGTCGGGACTGGATTTCTGTTGTAAGAAACGATTGCTGTATGGTGGTGCTAAGGTCCTTTTCGTGAGATTTGATCAGGGGGATGAATTTTCGATTGGCCCCCGGAAATGGGAACCGGTCGATTTCATGAAGTCGGACCCACCGGAAATCCACCGGCTCCCGTAATCGAACCCTGCCGTTCTGATAGGTGCATCGAAATACGTCCATCACAATTTTGAAATGGGTGTAAGCGTGCCGAATCCGGGCAATCCGTTCTTTGGTTTCCACCACCAGGTTGACTTCTTCCCTGATTTCCCGGGTGCAGGCCCCGGAGGGGGTTTCGCCATCCTTTATTTTCCCCCCTGGGAATTCCCACAAGCCGCCCAGCAGACCGTCTGGTTTCCGTTGTGTAATGAGAACCCTGGGCCCTTTCCAGACGACACCCACTGCAATGTGATATTCCGGTATCCGGGCTTTTTTGACGCGTCTGGGGTAGTCGCTCACTCCCTTTTCTTTGAAAGCACGGCATCCCCGGGCCAAAGGGCAACTGTGGCAACGGGGATTTCTGGGGGTGCAAACCAAAGCACCCAACTCCATCATGGCCTGATTGAACTCCCCGGGTTTCGACTTTTCAAGGAATGCTTCGGCGGCAACCTTAAACACCTTTCCGGAGGCAGGGTCGTTGACGGGAAGCTCCGTTTTGTGAAACCGTGCCAGCACCCGTTTTACATTGCCGTCTACGGCAGCATGAGGCTTTCCAAAGGCAATGCTCGAAACCGCCGCGGCGATATAATCACCAATGCCCGGAAGGGTTTTAAGCAATGTGCGGCGTTCGGGTATAACACCCCCATGGTTTGCCATGAGCTCCCGGGCTGCCCGATGCAGGTTGCGGGCACGGGCATAATATCCGAGACCTTCCCATATCTTGAGCACTTCCTGCAAGTCAGCTTCAGCCAGCATTTCGGGTGCCGGAAAAGCGGAGAGGAATCTTTTGTAATAGGGAATAACCGTTTTGACCTGGGTCTGCTGCAGCATCACCTCGCTTACCCATATGCGGTAAGGATCCGATGTTTTTCTCCAGGGGAGGGAACGCTGGCTTTCTCCATACCAAATCAGGAGTTCTTTTTGAATACGGCTCATAGGTTCGGGGGCACCAAGGGGTTTCACAAGGGGCTTCATTTTTTCGTCATCTCATCATAAAGATCTCTCTGGTCAATGACGCGCCGGGCTTTGAATTCCGTTCTTTCAAGCGTGCCCGGGGGCTGCATCTGGACCAGGGTGCGCAACCCCTTTGTTTTAAGGTCAACTTCGAGCATTTTTCCCAGCTTCAAAGTCGATTCATTATTTGTGCCGGGTATGGGTTCCGCCTGGACGATCAGTTCGTCCATGGTTTTTTCCCGGGTGATCACAATGCGGAATTCATCGCCAAAACCGTCAATACGCCGAATGGCATTTTCGATGGCGCTGGGGTATACGTTTTCTCCCCGCACCACAAACATGTCGTCCGCCCGCCCGTAAACGCCTCGCGGCAGACGGGGATATGTTCGACCACAGGGGCAGGGTTCAAGGGTCCACATGGAAATATCGCCTGCCCAGAACCGTATCATGGGTTGGCTGGTCCGCTCCAGGTGGGTGTATACGGTCACACCCTCCCCGTTGTAGGGAGCACGCTTTTCGGTCTCGGAATCCACCAGCTCGGCATAAACAATATCCTGCCACAAATGCATGCCTTTTCGGTGCTCACATTCGCCGTTGGTCATCCATGGGGTCATTTCCGCGGTGGAGCCGGTGTCGATGCAGATGCCGCCGTATGTGTCCTCAATCCGTTTTTTGGTGGCAGGGACGCCGGCGCCGGGTTCTCCCGAGAAAAGAAGGATGCGAAAATCAAAATCCGTGCCGGGATCAACACCCAGGGTCCTGGCTTTCTCTGCCAGATAAAGGCTGTAAGAAGGGGTACCGTAAAAAACAGAGGGCTTGATCTCCTGGATCCATTCGATGGCCCTTTCGGTCTGGCCCGGCACGCCCGCACCGAAAGGAAACGCCGTGGCACCGAGCCTCCGAACACCGGCCAGCGCTCCCCAGCTGCCCAGGTACAGACTGAAAAAAGATCCGATAAAAACAGTATCATCCGGGCGCATGCCAGAACCCCACATGATTCTCGCATGGGCTTCTCCAATCCGCTCCATATCCCCCTGGCTGATGCCGAACGCCGTGGGCTTTCCCGTGGTGCCCGAAGTGCCGTGAACCGAGGCGATTTCATTTTTTGAAATGCACAGGTTGCTGCCGAAAGGCGGGTGTTTCAGTTGATCCTCACGGATTTCGTCCTTGGTCACAAAGGGAATTTTCTCAAAATCGGCCAGTGATTGAATGTCTTCAGGTGTTACACCGGCCGAATCCCATTTGTTGCGATAAAAGGGTGAATTCCGATAGGCGTAACGAAGCTGGGCCTGCAGTTTTGGAAGGATGACCGTTTCCTCCCGTTCACGGGGGTCCATGGTCTCCAGTTTCCGGTCCCAGAATGGGGAATCGTGCTCCGGAAGATATTTTGTGTCATATTCAGGGGGCCAGTTCTTCGGCATAAGTTTATTATCCTCCCAGCATTTCCAGAAAAGCATCAATTCGCGTCATGGTTTCGGCTTCGGAATAGACCCTTTCATCGGCATGGTCACCGTCAAGAACCAGCACCGGGATGTTGAGTTCTTTCCTGATGATGTTGGCCGCATCCAATACACCCACGGACAAAACCCGGCAGCTCATGTTGGAGTGGGCAATGACGCCGTCGATGTGATAAGCCTGAATGTCCCGGATCAGCAATTCCATATGATCATCCAGGCTGCTGTTGAGTTCGCCTGAAAGGGACTTTCGGGCAAGCCCCTCAAGGGGGTTATTGCCGTCCATTCGGGTGACGCCCCAGATGTATTGACAGTAATCGCTCATGGGAAAGGCGCATCCCCGATTTTCAAAGTATCCCAGAATTTTGAGGTTATACCAGAACGGAATATTTAACCACAAAAGGCGGTGTTTTTCTTCGTCCCGGTCAAGAATCCCTTTGCCCTCCGCCGCCCGCAGGGATGTTTCATGATAAATCTTCTCCATGAGGTCCGCCCCCTCCTTTGTGCCGGCCATGACAATCAAAACAAAGAGGGCATTGCTCAAATCCGATAATCCCAAAGGGGCCGGGATGCACTTTTGTAGATCCAGCAGTTTCTGCCAGTAGGCAACCGTTTTATCGCTCTGGTGGACGGCATGGGCCAGTTTTTCAGGGGCGATTGAGATGTTCAGGATGGTTTCGATTTCACCAATGGCGCATTTGATTTCTTCCTTGGCGAAATCCACATAAAAATCCGGCATGTTCTGGGGATCCATGACCCGCGGGGTGTTTACGAACACCAACGGTTTTCGGTGGATTTCCTGCAGGGTATCCCACCACTTGAAATAGTGGGAGCAGGCGCTGCTGGTCAATAGGAGCAGATCCGGATCACCGATGCCGCCACTGGGTGGTTCCATATCGTCGGCAAGGATGTAACCCAGGTTGTTTCGGCAATAAGAGCACAGATCCTGGGTATAGTGATGGGCCTCTGCTTTTGCACAGTATGCAGGCGATGCATGTCGGGCTGCGCAAACACAGGCATAGTTTTCCGGAAAAGCCGGTTGAATGCCCGCGGCATAGGCCACTTCAATGAGGGGGTTTGAACTCATGAGCGTATGGGCCAGGGGTTTTCGATTTCGCGTAAGGCTGTAATGTTTCTTCATGGCGGCGGCGATATCCCTGTTAAAGGCCGGGCGTTCCCGTTTTCTGTTTTCCATCAGCGCTCTTTGCCCCCAATCATTTCAATAAAGGCCTCCACCCGTGTCTGCAAGGGTCCCACGGCGCATGGGTAGTCGGTCTCAATGAGCATGGTGGGTATTTCAAAGCGCTCCCTGATTTTCTGATCCAGTATGGGGTAATCGAATTTTTCAGTTTCACAGTTCCTGTTGATGGCGAAGAGAACACCATCCACCGCATATTCTTCGATGGCGTCTGCCAGAAATGAAAAGCGATCTTTGATGGCGGTATTAAATCCGCAGGGCACCGTTGTGTAGGCCCTGGCAAGGGATTCCAGCGCGTCCCCTCCTTCCGTCACAATGGGGTGGAAGGATCTGGCGCCGTTATTGAAATCATCTGCAACGACCAGAGCCCCCGCAGCGCTGATGATATCCATCAGCCGGGTGTCGAGGACACAACCCCCCGACAGAAGCAGCCTTACCGGTGAGGGTTCGGGGGAAACGGCGGTTTCTTCAATCTGGCTCAAAAGCGTGGTCATCATCCGGGTGTGTTCTTTTTTGTCGAGCACAAATCCGCTCATGACCATGTTAAAGATGTCAATGGCTTGAAAGGGTGGGTTTTGGGCGTTTCTTAACCGCCTGGCTTTTCTCAATAGCGACCTGTTTTGGTTGTATAGCGTAATGGCGTCTGAGAGGGCGTTGGTTGTAATTTCCCGATGAATAAAGGTCTCCAGGTTTTTCTTGACCCGTTGCAGTTCTTTTGTGAAGAAAGAAAGCGTGTTGGCGCTGTTTTTCCAGGGAATATTGAGGTAATCGATGAAATCGAAAGGGTTGTGACGCTTCCATGTTTGAAAGAGGAAGGTGACCGCCTCGCAGCTTCGCGGGATGATGGCGCCATCCAGGTACGGGCGTTTCTCTTTTAATATCTGGTCCCACTCCGCCCTCAGATAGGCACAAAGGTACGTTTGAAGATGATCGTCCGCCAGGGTGATGGGTTCATCCAAGCGGGGATACAATTGAACCGGGTGGAGTCCGGCCGCATACAGGATTTCTGCGGGAAACACCGGGTGGAAATATCCGATCATTTTTATTTCGTTTTGGGCTTTGATGTCTTGCAAAACCGAGGGTGCGTTTTGAACAACATCGGCCATTATTTTTAAAGCCCTGTGCATATCGACTCCCTGGTGAATATTTTCTGGTACCATAGATAATAAGCCGTCAAAATTCAAGCTTTTAGAGCATGATAAAACAGGTTTGCCGATCCGGCCGTCGTAGCTTCGTTACTTTGGCGGAGTCGGCATGCCTGAGATTTTAAAGGGAAGATATTTCTTGGCCGGCAATTCGCCTTTTCTTATAGTCCCCTCTTTCAAATGTTTGGTTAAATCGCTTGAAGGAATCAGCTTATGTCCAGGTCCATGGGGTTTGATTTAAAATTCCGGGAAAGAATATTATTTTCGGGTGGGGTCGCGCAGACAGATGACGGAATACCGCTGGATACGCGAAAAGTCAACCGGTTTGCATATCAGCTGCGCCAGTAGCCACGGGAGACATCCCCCCTACTCAACGGGCTGTGTTTGGGCAGGCCCGATGGAGACGAGGGCGTCGGGTTCAAGGTTGATCTTTCTTGTGATGGGGCCCGGTTCTGCGAAATCACCCTCTGACTGGAAAACGCGCAATCCGAAGACAGGAAGCAGTGACAACAGGTGGTCAAAGATTCCCGCCTGGATGCCTTCGTAAAACGCCCACCGCGTATCGGTGGCAAAACAATACAACTCCATGGGAAGGCCATTCTCGGTCGGCTGCAGCTGCCGCACCAGGAGGGTCATGGCATCGTGGTGGATCTTCGGATGCTGCAGGATGTAGGTCAGGCAGTACTGACGGAAAAGGCCGCTATTGGTGATCAGCAGACCTCCGGCACACTCGGGATTACCGGTGACGGCCTGCTTTTCCAGTGCCAGGGCCTTGTCCATAAGGGGGATTTTTTCGAGTAGGGCCAGCTCTTCCTCGGACAATGTTCTGATGGACCGCATATCAAGCGTGATGGATCGCTTTATGCGTCTTCCCCCGGAGTCGAACATTCCCCGCCAATTGGTGAAGGAGTTCTGGAGCAGAGTATAGGTCGGCAGGCTCGTGATGGTATGATCAAAGTTTTGTACTTTCACAA
>Ga0233431_1006207_pt1 | contig 10929 bp, 3 predicted proteins | sample SI_118_April2016_FD_179867 | JGI IMG/M metagenome (GOLD analysis project Ga0233431, IMG submission 179867) | Seawater microbial communities from Saanich Inlet, British Columbia, Canada - SI_118_April2016_200_MG | ecosystem: Environmental > Aquatic > Marine > Inlet | place: Canada: British...
ATACCAAGGTCGATCCATTCGTATAACAGCTTTGCGGGATATCAGCGACCGCAAGCGGGCTGAGGAAGCACTATATGAAAGTGAGGCAAAATACAAATCTTTGACAAATAATCTTAACGTTGGGGTTTATAGGAATTCGGTAGGCTCCAAAGGCAAATTTATCCAAGCAAACCCTGCTATTGTGAAAATGTTCGGATATGATAGTAGGGAGGAATTTTTGAAAATAGGGGTCAGTGACTTATATAAAGATCCCCTTGAAAGAGAAGAATTCACTTTCAAAATTGCAAAGGCAGGCTCAATAAAAAACGAGATACTGGCATTACAAAAAAAAGACGGGACTGGGTTCATCGGTTCAATATCGGCCGTCGCGGTTATGAATAACAATGGTGACATTAAATATTTTGATGGAATTATCGAAGACATCACCGAGCGCAAATGGGCTGAGGAGTCATTGCGAGAAAGTCATAAACGGTATCAGTTAATAGTGGAAAATATTTCAAATGTAGTTTGGACAATGGATATGAACTTTCATAATACTTTTGTCAGTCCATCTGTTTATCAACAAAGGGGATATACACCTGAAGAAGTAAAAAATCAGCCTTTGAGTGAAAGGATGAATCCTAATTCGATCGAAAAAATATTAAACTTATATAATGAAAAACTAAAACTCATTGAAGCTGGAGATTCTGAGGGATGGAAACCAACAGAATTTGAAATTGAACAACCTTGCAAAGATGGCTCTACAATTTGGACCACAAACACTGTTAGGTTCCTGCCTGGCCCGGACAAACAACCAGCAAGCCTTCTTGGGACAACTCATGACGTCACCGAGCGAAAGCTGGCTGAAGAGGCACTACGAGAGAGCGAAGAGAAATACCGCCTTTTGTATAAGAACACACCCGCAATGTTGCATTCCATTGATTCGCAAGGGCGGTTGGTGAGCGTTAGTAATCTTTGGCTGAAGGTAATGGGTTATAAAGAGGGCGAGGTCATTGGTTTAAAATCATCAGAGTTATTAACGGAAGCTTCAAAAAAATTTGCTACAGAAGTTATTCTACCGGACTTTTTTAGAAATGGATATTGCACAGAAGTTCCATATCAATTTGTCAAAAAGAATGGTGAGTTAATTGATGTTTTGCTCTCTGCGACATCGGAAAAAGATGAGTCGGGAAAGATAATCCGTTCCTTGGCGGTATTGATTGATGTCACCGACCGCAAGCAGGCGGAGCAGAAACTGCGGGAGAGTGAGAAACGCTTGAAGGGCATTTTTGAATCCATTCCAAGCCCTATCGTAGTATATAACACCGAAGGTCATCCGCTGTACCTGAATCCCGCATTTACGGCACTCTTTCACTGGTCCCTGGACGAACTAAAAGGGCAACGCATTCCATTTGTACCTGACGATCAAAAAGAGCTGTCTGCCAGAAAGATAGGAGCGGTATACAAAACCGGGAAAGTTGTGAATTATGAAACCAGAAGACTCACCAAACAGGGTGATGTGCTTGATGTTATTGTGAGCGGCGCGTTTGTCACAGGGCCTGATGGAGAACCCGCGGAGATGGTGGCAGTTATGACGAACATCACCGACCTCAAACGGGCTAAGGAGGCACTTCGGGAGAGCGAGGAGAAATACCGGACCGTTCTGGAATCAAATCCTGACCCTGTGGTTGTCTACGATATGGAGGGCCGGGTAATTTATCTTAATCCTGCCTTTGCGCGTGTTTTCGGCTGGTCATTGGAAGAACAGATAGGAAAGAAAATAGATGATTTTGTGCCTGAGAAAAATATGTCGGAAACCAGGAAAATGATCAACAAGGTAACGGTAGCTGGAGAAAGCTTCTCCGGCATTGAAACCCGCCGGTATACCAAAGAGGGGAACATTCTCGATATCAGTATAAGTGGTTCTTGTTATAAGGATCACGAAGGAAACGTGGCAGCCAGCGTCATCAATTTGCGAGATATTACTGAGCAAAAAAGACTTGAAACCCACCTCCAACAGGCCAGTAAAATGGAAGCCGTTGGCACTTTAGCGGGAGGGGTGGCACACGATCTCAACAATATCCTTGGGGGTCTTGTTAGTTATCCTGAACTGTTACTGTTACAAATCTCTGAAGACAGTCCTTTAAGAAAATCAATCCTAACCATACAAAAGTCAGGAGAAAAGGCAGCCGCGGTTGTGCAGGATCTTTTAACGTTGGCGAGGAGAGGCGTTGTTGTCACCGAAGTGGTCAAGCTGAATGATGTTATCGCTGAATATTTGGAAAGCCCTGAGCATGAAAAACTTAAATCCTACCATCCCGGAGTTCATATAAAAACCCATCTCGAAAAAGACACCCTCAACATATTGGGATCATCCACTCACCTTTCCAAGACTGTCATGAACCTGGTTTCCAACGCTGCCGAGGCTATGCCCGAAGGAGGGAATCTAACTGTATCCACGGAGAACCGACACATTGATAGACCCATAAGAGATTATGACCATGTAAAGGAAGGCGATTACGTGGTTCTCACTATCTCCGATACCGGAACGGGGATTTCGCCTGATGATATAGCGAAGATATTTGAACCGTTTTATACCAAAAAGAAAATGGGAAGAAGCGGCACCGGTCTTGGTATGGCAGTGGTATGGGGAACGGTAAAGGATCATAATGGGTATATCGATGTCCAAAGTACAGAAGGTAAAGGAACCACTTTCACCCTCTATTTTTCGGCAACCCGCAAAAAATTGTCTGAAGATAAATCCGATCTCGCCATAGAGTCTTATAGCGGTAACGGGGAATCCATTTTGGTCATAGATGATGTGGAAGAGCAAAGGCAAATAGCCTCCGGTATGTTAAAAGAACTGGGTTATTCGGTCGTATCGGTTTCAAGTGGGGAAGAGGCCGTTGAATATCTGAAGGCCAATAAAGTTGACTTACTGGTATTGGATATGATTATGGACCCCGGTATGGATGGTCTCGATACCTACAAGAAGATCCTTGAACTCCATCCCGGGCAGAAGGCGATAATTGCGAGCGGATTTTCTGAAACAGGCCGTGTCAAAGAGGTTCAGAGATTAGGTGCGGGAGCGTATATAAGAAAGCCGCTGTTGCTGGAAAAGATAGGCCTTGCCGTTAAGGGAGAACTGGAGAAATAGGCAGTTTGGCCCTTAGCTTGACTGAAAGATGCCTATATAAACCATCTGTTTGATATTCCGGGTAAAAAATGAAGTATTGATCTGGCAGTCTTGCGAGATTCTGACTATTATGATACGCAATGATCATGCACAATAGTAAATATAGACATGCGTACGGGCCTTTTTCGATTTGAGGCTTATTGGAGAATTTTCTAATGGCTAATCAACTCACGTATGAAGAATTGAAACAAAGAGTTAAGAAGTTAGAGGAATCTGAGGGGGAGCTAGTTTATAGGAATAAACAATTAGACTCTCTGGTGAATAATAGTGGGTTTGGTGTAGTCTCTGTTGATAAAAACATGAGGATTGTTGGATGCAATGAAGCTTTTGAAGACCTTTTTCTTTATGCCCAGAACGAGATGGAAGGCAAAACCCTTGATGAACTTATTGTTAGCGGTGATCAAATAGAGAAAGCAAGCGCATATACCACAACAACTCTTACTGGGGAAAACATTCAAGGATCGGGGCAGCGAAGAAGAAAGGACGGAGCCCTGATAGACGTTAAATTCAGCGGCATTCCGATAACTGTTGATGGGGAGGTAATTGGCGCTTATGGCGTTTATGAGGATATTACCGCCTTAAAGCAGGCAGAGGAGGCGCTGCGGGAGAACGAGGAGAAGTATCGTTTGCTGGCGGATAACGTAAGCGACAACATTTGGATGCTGGATCTGGGCACTCTGAGTTTTTCTTATGTCAGTCCTTCGGTTGTAGGCATTACGGGTTATAATGCCGAAGAGGCAATGAGGCGTCAGTTGCATGATACTTTGACCCCGTCGTCTATGAAACTCGCGACCGAAATGCTGAGCGAAGAATTGTCCCGAGAGAGTCGAAATGCCGACCCGTCAAGATCACGTACTCTTGAACTGGAGCAGTATCGCAAGGACGGCACGACCGTTTGGACAGAGGTTTCCGTGCGGTTTATCCATGACACTGAAGGCCGTCCGTCCTCAATATTGGGTGTCACCAGAGATATTACCGAGCACAAGCGGGCCGAGGAGGCGCTGAGGGAGAGCGAAAAAGAACACAGGTCAACATTGAATAACCTTCTCGTAGGAGTAGTTGTGCATGGCAGTGATACAAATATCCTTCTAAGTAATCCAGAAGCAACGAATATCCTTGGTCTAACGCATGAGCAAATGTTGGGGAAGAAGGTTATTGATCCTGTATGGAATTTTTTGCATGAGGATTCAACTGTTATGGCAGTTGAGGACTATCCCGTAAGTAGAGTATTTTCAACAAAAAAGACGATTCATAATTATGTTCTTGGAATCAACAGACCTGACAGAGATTATGTAACCTGGGTAATTGTCAATGCAACTCCAGTGTTCTTTAAAGACAATGAACTAGAAAAAGTCATCGTAAATTTTGCGGAAATCACCTCTCAAAAGCAGGCCGAGGAGGCGCTGCGGGAGAGCGAAAAGAAGTATCGGTTACTCGTGGAAAACCAAACTGACCTGTTGGTTAAGGTTGATCGAGAGGGAAGATTCCAGTTTGTGAGCCCGTCCTACTGTAGGATGTTTGGCAAACCAGAGAAAGAACTGCTCGGGGGAACCTTCATGCCCCTTGTTCATGCGGATGATCGCGAAACCACTGCAAAAGAAATGGAGAAGCTCCATAGCCCACCGCACACAGCCTACATAGAACAAAGGGCTATGACAAAAGATGGATGGAGATGGTTTGCCTGGTTGGATACCGCCGTACTGGACGAGAAAGGTAATGTGACAGAGATTATCGGCCTGGGAAGAGACATCAGTGAGCGGAAGCATGCTGAGGAGGAAAAGAAAGAACTTGAAACCAAGCTCCAACGTGCTCAGAAGATGGAAGCTATGGGGCTTATGGCGGGCGGCGTGGCCCACGACTTGAATAACATCCTCTCAGGGATTGTAAGCTATCCTGAATTGCTTCTGATGGATTTACCTGAAGAAAGCCCGCTCAGAAAGCCCATAAAGACAATACAGGAATCCGGGATGAGAGCTGCAGATGTCGTGGAAGATTTGTTGACCATTGCCAGGGGGGTGGCAAGCGGGAGGGAAGTCCTGAACCTCAATACTCTGGTCGAAGAATATATAGGTTGTGCCGAACACCAAAAGCTCGAAAGAATCCATCCTTTAAGTACTTTCAAAACTGAGCTTGATTCAGAATTGTTAAATATCACTGGTTCAGCTTCTCACGTTAAGAAGATCCTGATGAATCTGATTGTAAATGCATCAGAGGCTATTGAGGGCAAGGGCACGGTCACTGTATCGACCATGAACCGGTATCTGGATGAACCCCTGAAGGGATATGAAGATGTGCGCACGGGTGAATATGTGGTGCTGGCCATTTCAGATGATGGTTCCGGAATATCTCCTCAAGACCTCGGTAGGATCTTTGAGCCGTTCTATACCAAGAAGGTTATGGGTAAGAGCGGTACAGGCTTAGGTCTGACTGTTGTGTGGAATAGCATGCAAGATCATAACGGATACATAAATGTCAAAGGCAGTGAGAAAGGAACAGTATTTGAGCTCTATTTCCCGACGACCAGAGAAGAAGTGACTGCTGAGGGGAAAGAAATTCCTTTGGATAATTACCTCGGGCAAGGAGAGAAGATCCTGGTGGTTGATGATGAAAAGAGGCAGAGAGAAATTGCAAGCGGGATATTGACCAGGCTGGGCTATAGCGCAGAATCTGTTTCAAGCGGGGAAGAGGCCATTGAGTATGTGAAGGAGAACCCCGTTGATCTCATCGTTCTTGATATGGTCATGCCAAAAGGGATCAACGGTCGGAAAACCTATGAGAAGATCCTAAAGATCCGTCCCAGTCAGAAGGCCATCATCGCCAGCGGGCATGCAAAAACAAAAGAGGTGGACCTTGCCCAGAAATTGGGGGTAGGCGAGTATATAAAGAAGCCGTATACCCTGAAAAAAGTTGGCCTCGCTGTTAAGGAAGAACTGGAAAAATAGGCAGTTTTTGACATCCTTCTCAATGCTGACTTTGCACGAATCATCGTCTCTGCTGATAAAAACAATGCCCTTAAAGACATGACATAAACCAAGAAGAAAAGGGCTCTCAACTTCTAAACTTCGTTGCAATATGACGATTGAAAATGTTTAAATGAGAAAAATGCTTTGTAACGGCACATTTACCGATGGACGGATCTAAAAGTTATTTTATTATTGAAGGTCGTCCCCTTCTATGATCGAAATTGAACACATCTGCAAAAGCCAAGATGGTCTGGGTGAAAATCCCATATGGCTCGACAAGGAAGCGTCCCTCTTCTGGGCAAACCACGTTGGGCCCAGCCTCAAAGGCCCCAACGTCAGAACAAATGAGGGTCCCAGCCTCAAGCGCTTCAATGTTACAACAAATGAACTGACCGTATGGGATATGCCCGAGCAGGTGGGGTCATTCGGGTTCAGAAAGCAGGGGGGGTTGGTCGCCGGCGTCAATTCCGGGTTCTGCACCATAGACTTGGCAAGCGGCTCTTTCGATTTGATTGTCGATCCGGAGAAGGAGCTACCAACCAATCGATTTAACGATGGGAAGGTTGACCGAAAGGGACGCTTCTGGTGTGGCACGATGGACACGAACGTCACCGAACAATGTGCGCACATCTACGTCTTGGAGCCTGACTTCACTTGCAGAAAAGCGGCAGAAGATTACGCATTTGTGGTAAGCAACGGGACCGCTTTCGATCCGGAAGACAAGAGGATGTACTTTGGCGATACCTTTCGAAAAATGATCTACGTCTTCGACTTTGATCTGAAAGGAGGGCGAATCTCCAATCAAAGAGAGTTTTTCTCTACTGCTGATTTTCCGGGGTTCCCAGATGGCGGTACAGTAGACGCCGATGGATATTATTGGATTGCGCTGGTTCAGGGAGGGAAAATACTTCGCCTGGATCCCGAAGGGCGGCTCGACCGCGAGATCGATATGCCCATCCCGACCCCAACCTGTGTGACATTTGGTGGGGATAAGTGTGAAACGCTTTATGTCACTTCACAAAAAGCCTTTTTATCTCAAGAGATGCTTCAGCGATATCCGGACACTGGGGACATTTTTGCCATTCACGGAATAGGCGTTAGAGGAATTCCCGAGCCTCGGTTCGCCGGATAGAACCACCCTTCAGGGCTTTCCCGAGGAATACTGGCCCGGACCTGGCCCGCCCTCATGGTGGCGGGTTCCAATGCGCTATTCCCTTGACAAAATGAATGTTTTGAGTTGGTATTGTCGCATAGTTTTCCCCATGTGAGATGGAATCTTATGCATGAAACCTGAACTGCGGGGGTCTCCCAAGTTTTTAATACATTAATTCTGGTGTATTGACAAATTTCTCAATAATGCGAATTTGTTAGAGTCATGTATGAGGAAGATTGGTTGTCAAGCTTACTTACTCTATTGAACCCTGATGGAGGTCGTAGTAATGAAATTTTCAAATAAACTTTCTCTTGCTATTTTGATAACCGGTATGATCGTTTTGATCCTATTATCATTTACAATGTACAAAATCAGCTATAACGCGATTGTAAAATCGCAGTCCATGTACACAAGATCCATTGCTGATGAGATTTCAAGTGACATTGATCATTTTCTTTATGAAAAAGTGAAAACTGCCCTGACGTTGGCGAATACACCCATCATAAAAAAGGCCTTGGAAACGAGTAATTCTTCCTATGCCAACTTGTCTGATGAAAAGAGAAAAGGATCCATAAAACTTCTAAATGAAAAATGGAAATCAATCAAAGACCCTGCCGACAGTTTTATTCTGAAATTCACTGATAATAAAGTATCGACCTTTCTAAAAAACCAACAGACGATCCTCAAGGGCGAGTACGGGGAAATCTTCCTCACCAATAAATTTGGCGCCTTAGTTGCATCAACCTCAAAGCTGTCAACCCTTGCCCATGGGCATAAATACTGGTGGTTGGGGTCTTATGATAATGGAGAAGGGGCGGTGTTCTTCGATGACCGCGGATATGATGATAGTGTTGGCGGGTACGTACTGGGGCTTGTTGTCCCGATCAGAAAAGGTACGGAAATAATCGGCATATTAAAATGCAATCTCAATATCCTTGGTAGTATCAGCAAACTGATATCCGGTGCGGAGGATAAATTAGTCGGAAAATTCAAACTGACCCGCTCTGGCGGAATTGTCGTTTTTGAAGAAGGCTTTGAACCATTGAGCACACAGATTCATGAGTCTATTTTTAGAAGATTGGAAAGCAAAGATAGCGAATCTTTCATTATCGACGATTCCGGGAAAAAGTATCTTGTCGGGCTTTCAGAAATTAAACTGACAAAAGGGGAAAAAGGATATGGTTTTGGGGGAACCTTTGAATCTATTGATCATAAAAAGGGCAACACGGGTGAATCATGGTATGTTATCTGCTATCGTCAAATGAACATAGTCATAGCACCGATCGTTGATTCGATTAAGTCGATTATTTTGATAGGCAGTGTAATAATTGTGATTTTAGTTTTAGTCTCTTACCTGATTGGTCGGAAGATCGCACAACCTCTTGCCACACTTGATAAAGCCACCGAAAAAATTGGGGAAGGAGATTTTGAATACAGAATTGATGCGGGGAGAAATGATGAGTTTGGTAATTTGGCCCACTCATTTAACAGCATGGCAAGCAAGCTCCAACAGACCACCACATCCGTAGAGATGCTTGAGAATGAAGTTGAACACAGAAAGCAAACAGAAGGGGCGCTGCGGGAAAGTGAAGAAAAATTCAGAACGCTTGTAGATAACTTACCGGTGGGGGTTTATCGAAATCTCCCCGGCCCTAAAGGGCAATTCCTTATGGCAAATCCTGCCTTCTGCAAAATGTTCGGGTTCAAAAACGAGGAAGAATTAAAAAAGGTGACGGCTGCTGAAATTTATGCAAATCCCAGGGAAAGACAGAAATACTCAGATGACCTTATTGAAAAGAGAGTCGTTGAAAGTTATGAGCGAACATTAATGAAAAGGGACGGAACACCTGTCCATACATCAATCACTTCCCGTGTAGTGTATGGAAAAGATGGCGAGGTTTCTCATTTTGATTCTATTATGCTTGACATCACCGAGAAAAAGAGACTTGAAGCCCAACTCCAACAAGCTACTAAGATGGAGGCCATTGCCACCTTGGCCGGTGGTGTTGCCCATGAATTCAACAATGCCCTGATGGGGGTTATGGGGAATATTGAGCTGCTTAAATTGGAATTGCCTGAAGATGAAAGGAGAGCCAAGTATTTTGAGGCCATGAATGAATCCGGTCAGCGGATGTCCCGTTTGACTGCCCAGTTGTTGGCCTATTCTGAAGGAGGAAAATATAGCGCAAAGAATCTGAAGTTGGACGATTTTGTGATAGAAACACTGCCGATCCTTCAACATGACCTCAGCCCCGAATTCAGGGTAGAAACACATTTCCCAAAAGATATCTCGTATATCAGAGCCGACCATGCCCAGATGCAGATGGCCCTGTCTGCCATATTGACCAATTCAAATGAGGCTATAGAAGACGAGGGCCTTATCAGAATAACCGCTGAAAACAAAGATATTGATGAGGATTTTACAGAACAACATCCCGGTCTTAAAACCGGTTCCTATGTCTGTCTCACGATCAGAGATAACGGTAAAGGCATGGATGAGGAAACAAAAGATGGGATATTTGAACCCTTTTTTACCACCAAGTTTCAAGGCCGTGGCATGGGCATGGCGGCTGTGTATGGCATAATCAAAAGCCACGGCGGCGAAATTACGGTTGAATCAGAACCGGGCAAAGGGACGGTGGTCCGTATCTATCTTCCTGCCATTGAGGCAAAGGAAGAAGTCAGGACAGTTAAACAGCCGGAGGCCGAAATCGCCATGGGCGAAGGTACCATCCTGGTTATTGAGGATGAAGAACCTCTGGTGGATCTGTTCAGGCAGATGTTAGAGAGACTTGGCTATCGTGCGCTTCTGGCAAGGACGGGGAAAGAGGCTGTTGAACTTGCCAAGACCTTTGTCGGCCAAATTGACCTAGCACTTCTGGACATAAAATTACCCGACATGGACGGCGACAGGGTTTATCCTCTGATCATGGATGCAAGACCTGATCTGAAAGTGATCGTGTGTAGTGGCTACAGTATGCATAGCCCTGCCAAGGACATCATTGAGGCCGGCGCCCAAGGGTTCATCCAGAAACCGTTTCTTATTGCATCATTTGCTGAAAAACTGAAAGAGGTATTGGAAGGGAAAAGGTCATAAAACCAGTCTGTTCTCCCTTTCAGGGCTGATATTGTTGATAAAGGTGCATCCTAAATGTTATATGCTTCGTTTGTTTATATTTGGCTTAATTGGATGTAAATGTAATTCTAGGGGTTTAATGAAGAAAAAAGGGAAAACACTATGACACAGCTCTTAACGGTCGGCGTGATTGGAAAATCGCTAAAAGAAAACGAAAAACGAGTAGCCATTCATCCGGAACATATAAAACGCATTCCAAAGAGGTTACGAAAACAACTCACTTTTGAAGAAGGTTATGGGTTGAGATTTGGCTTGGATGACGACACTTTAGCCAAACTTACATCAGGACGAGTTGCTTTCAGAGAAGAAATACTGAAAGGTTTTGATTGTGTGCTAATGCCCAAACCTTTGGCAAAAGATTTGTCTCAGGTACGAGAAGGTGCAATCGTGTGGGGGTGGCCGCATTGTGTACAACAGAAAGAAATTACTCAAGTATCAATTGAAAGAAAATTAACCCTTATTGCATGGGAAGAAATGTTTACATGGAACCGAACAGGCGATA
>Ga0233431_1006212_pt1 | contig 10924 bp, 7 predicted proteins | sample SI_118_April2016_FD_179867 | JGI IMG/M metagenome (GOLD analysis project Ga0233431, IMG submission 179867) | Seawater microbial communities from Saanich Inlet, British Columbia, Canada - SI_118_April2016_200_MG | ecosystem: Environmental > Aquatic > Marine > Inlet | place: Canada: British...
GTGACCACTGGCAAACCCAGGTGAACGGAAATTTCCGGTCCGACCCATTCTGTAGCGCCATCACTACTGGATACACCACAGATAACCAGGTCAAATTCTCCGGCTTTTTTTATTCCGCTGGCTAATGTCAATGCTGTCGAATAGGCATCAGCACCTGCAAAAGCAATATCAGAAAGAAGAATTCCCTGGTCAGCACCTAGCGCCAGACACTGTTTTAGTGTGGTGTCGGCTTGTGGAGGCCCCATACTAAAAACAGTAATTTCCGCACCCTGAGTGGATTTAATATTCAAAGCGGCCTCAAGTGCATTTCTATCCAGCGGGTTGATGACTAAAGGAATATTGGTTCTGATCAGGGAACCGGTTTTTGGATCGATTTTTATCTTACTAGCCAGTTCCGGATCAGGAACCGCCTTAATACAAACAGCAATTTTAAACATTTGAATAACCTTTGTTCTTCAATACCGATGGGGTTTAAGACACCGGCATTGAAGTCTTAACTTTAAGATACCGCCCAACGAGCAATAATGATTTTCATCACATCTGAAGTTCCTGCTGATGGTCCAATGACAGCTGAGTCTCTTAAAAATCGGGTAACGGCATACTCTTCCATACAACCATAACCACCGTGGATATCAATCGCTACTTTGGCGGCTTTCTGGACTGCTTCTGTGGTAAAATATTTTGCAACCGCAAATTCGTTGGCTGCCATTTTTCCGGCATCCTGGGTCGCCGCAGCCCGATAACCCAATAATCGTCCTGCTTCTAAATCAACTTTCATATCTGCTATTTTATTTTGAATGGTTTGCAATTCAAAAATTGGTTTACCATAAAGAATACGTTCATTAGCGAACTTGATAGAAGCTTCCAGGCATGCTGCCTGAAGTCCCAAGGCGCAACCGACCATGCCCCCTCTACCGACATCACCAATCGCAGACATTGCCACTTTCATTCCTTTACCTTCCTGATCCAATAAATTCTCAGCAGGGACCACACAGTTATCAAAACTTAATTCTCCGGTGTTACAACCGCGCATTCCAATTTTGTGTTCCACATGGGTTGCTTTAAATCCAGAAAAGTCTTTTTCAACAATAAAAGTTGAAAAAGATTTTTTCTCTTTATTGTCGGCATCTTTGGCAAAAACCACCAGAACGTCAGCAATATGGGAATTGGTGATGAAGCATTTACGGCCATTTAAAATATAATTGTCACCTTCTTTGCGATAAGTTGTTTTACATCCACCGGGATTTGATCCACCAGTGGCTTCAGTGACGGCAACCGTTGCTATAGATTCTCCAGAGGCCAGTTTAGGCAGATATTTTTGTTTTTGCGTTTCAGTTCCAAAATTAACAATGGGGGCAATACCCAAATGGTTGACCTGCAACATCATGGCTGTGGCAACAGATGCTTTTCCGATTTCTTCCAGGGCAATTAATCTTTCCGTAAAACCCAGGCCAAGTCCGCCATATTGTTCAGGAATCGTGATGGCCATCATTTCCGCTTCTCCCAAAGCTTTGACAACTTTGGTATTAACCTCGGCTGTTTTTTCCATTTCAGCTATCTCAGGTACGACGAATGTTTCGGTAAATTCCTGAGCTGCTTTTCTGAACATGTCCTGCTCTTCCGTAAAATTAAAATCAATCATTTTAAATCTCCTAATTAAATTGATGCGCAATAGACAGACAGACCAGTTGGTCTTTATTTGAAATCTAAAATACCCTCATTGTAAAAAACGGATTGTTCCCAATCACTTCCGCTTGAGGGATTCCAGATAGTCTATTAGTGAATCTATGGAACGATTAAGACTATCTACAGATTTATTCGTTCCGAATATAACAGAGGCTCCTAGCATTCCGGAAAACAAGATCTCTGTCGCATTTGAAATATTAACACCATTTTTTAACTCACCCGCTGCTGCTGATTCATTAAGGTTTCTAGAAAAAAAGTTTTTAACACCATTAAATCCGACATCGATCTCTTTGGATAAATGAGGGCTTTGATCATTAAGTTCTGCAGATAATGTAATAAATACGCATCCACCGGGAAAGTTATCAGAATCGATCAAGTATCTATTTTTATAGTTCTCGAAAAACTTTTTAATTCTTGTCGAGGGAGTTTTGCAATCATCTATTTCGTATAATATCCTCTCCCGCCAAATAATTCTGGCTTCGTGCATCACCTGATGGAATAAATCTTCTTTGGACTTAAAGTGATTATAAAAACCACCTTTTGATGATTTTGATGCCTTAAGAATATCCTGCAATGATGAATTGTTAAATCCTTTTAAAGAAAACAATCTCAATGATTCGTGGATAATCGTTTCTTTTAAATGCATATTCAGTTTTTGGTATACAGACCGGTCGGTCTTGATTGACTTTTAACTACCTTGATTATTTGGCAGCTGTCAAGAATTATTTATTCCAGCTGATAAACCCCCTTTTCTGAGTTAATCAAACCGTTCCACGGTAAGATGTTTGCAACGAACTTGCGTCTGTCATTTCGACGAGTTCTTGGCTGCAAGTTTCGCAAACTCAGTGAGGAGAAATCTTATCAATTGAGATAAAAAAGATCTCTCCTCATTCTTCGTTGAGATGACAATTGGTAACAGTTTGATTTTAAAGGTATAAAATTCAAGATCGTTAACAAAATGGTCAGAGATCAATGATTTTGCCCCTTTAATGTTTCTATGTAGAATGGTACTAAAAGGTTATAGGTTGGTATGTATAACATTCACTATTACAAAAGAATCTGATTAGGCACTATTTACTTTACTTATTGTAAAATTTCTATTTTATCCATATTTTGTTCTTTGGCCAACCATTGTTAATTGCCACCCTTCGTTCTTTGCTCAAAGCATCGCAAATTCAGTGCTCAGGGAACCGCAAATTCAGTGTGCAGATAAAGGATTAGTAGTAAGTTGACCCAAAGAAGGATGCATTTTGTACATAGTTAGATTAAATAATTATCGATTATATCATGACACGAAGCATAACAAAAAAAATAAGTTTGTTTGTTGGTATTTTGTTTTTAATGATTTCCAGTATTTATCTGGATATCAAAAATGATATTAAGCTCGTTGCCCCCTTCCCCACACAACTTATTTACGATCGAAATGGTTATTTTCTTTCCGAAAGCAATACTCACAATAATGATAATTTTGGTTATTGGTCTGTCAGCCATCCGGTACCCGCTGTTGTTAAACAGTCTCTGATTTACGCTGAAGATCATCGGTTTTACAAACATTATGGTGTTGATCCCTATTCTCTATTACGTTCCTTTACTCAAAACCTGATGGGTTACCCCCGGCAGGGAGCGTCGACGATTGCGATGCAGGTCGCCAGGATGCAACGGCGAACGAAAAGAACCTACTGGAATAAACTGTGTGAGATGGTTATTGCGACTGGATTAGTTTTTAAGTTTGGACACGAGGCTGTTTTAAATCATTATCTTAAGTTGATGCCCCAGGGGAATCGAATTCATGGGATTACTTATAGTGCCAGGCGTTATTTCAGGAAACCATTGAAGGATTTGAACTGGGCTGAAGCTTCTATTTTAACTGCTTTAACCAAGGCTCCTGGAAGAATGAATCTGTTTTCTGCCAGTGGTTTTAAACTAGCTCAAAAAAGAGCTGCCTTAATCCTTAATCGATTAAAAAAGCACCATATTATTAATAATGACCAGTGGGAAAAAGCCCGTTATTTGCTTGGAAATTTATATTTACCTGTGAAAGAAGAACGACCTTATAATAGTTATCATGCGATTTTAAAAATTGAATCGGAAATCAGGCAAAAACAAAAAAATATACCAATTAATCATCCCATAACCGCCAACATTGATTTGAGGATTCAGGATCAGATTGAACAAAAGGCTGAAAAATTCATTGATTACTATCGACATCTGGGTGCCGGAAATATTGGAGTTATGGTTGTTGACCTGGAAAGTAGTGGTATATTGTCTTACCTGGGGTCCATGGCTTATGATGATTCGAAATATAGCGGTAGTATTGATTATAATGCTACTCAACGCTCTTCGGGTAGTATTTTGAAGCCTTTTGTTTTTGCTCAGGGATTGGAAAGTGAATTATTTCAACCTCAAAGTATTTTGGTAGATGGACCGATGAGTATTCGTGTGCAAAAGGGTGTTTTAGCCATTAATAATTATGATGGGCTTTACCTGGGCCCTTTGATCTATCGTCAAGCTTTAGCGAATAGCCGAAATATACCGGCGGTTCAGATCGTTAAAAAAGTGGGTACTGGTGATATGATGTCATTGTTTAAAAAACTAAAGTTGGTTGAGGTGTCAGAATCTGAAGATTATTATGGTTTAGGTATGGCGATCGGTGGTATATACGTTTCTCTGGAAAAGCTGATAAACGCCTACGGTACCCTGGCCCAGGATGGAAGATTGTTTCACGCCAAATGGCTTTCCGGGTTATCGATTTCAGAAAAGCCTTCTCAAGTTATCAGTCAACCGATCAGTCGCTTAATCAAACTGTTTTTAGTAGATCCTCAAGCACGCTTACCTTCTTTTCCCCGGATGGGAAATCTCGAATATTCGTTCTCGGTCGCGGTAAAAACGGGAACATCCCAGGGATTTAGAGATGCCTGGACCGTTGCTTTTAGTTCCAAATATTTAGTTGGTATCTGGATGGGACATCCGGGTAATTCTCCAATGAAGAAAGTAAGTGGGGTTGCAGTTGCTGCCTTGACAAAACAGATTTTATTGATGTTGGAAAAAAAGTATCCCGCGCTTTCAGAAATTAATCGATTTAAACAACCGAAGTCTTATCAATTGGTTAAAGTATGTGCCGCGTCCGGTGGATTTGTTCTTGAAAATTGTTCTGAAGTTATTTCAGAGTTTATCCATCCGGATAATAAGAGCACTAAAATTCAACATGATCTGGTTTTGATAGATACCCGTACCGGAAATCTGGCAAACGAAAACACCCCAGCCATGGCTTTGAAAATAAAAAAAATTTCTATTAATCAGTCAGATTTTTTAACGCCGTTTAGCAATCAATCTCCTTTAAATACAAGTGTTTTTATTACAGAACCTTTAAATGGATCCCGATATATTATGGATGCTTCTATCCCTGCATATTTACAAACCATCGTACTTCGTGCCGCAGTGGAACCCCTGATCCCAAAATTGGATTGGTATATTAATGGTTTGAAATATCAATCTTCTTCACCGCCGCATCAAATCCGCTGGCAGCTTCAACCGGGAAAACACAGGGTCCAGGCCAAGTTTCCCAATGCTAAGATCATTAGCGAAACCATTGCTATTGAAGTTGGTTATTAAAAGACTGATCCTCGATTATATTAATGTTAGCAGTGTTTGGTAATTCGTAACGGTCTATTTCCTGTTATCGGTTTAATCAATTTGGGAAGTTCTGATCGCAATCACCCATTTTAAATTTGAAAATAACCCCAGTAGATCATCAAATGATATTTCATGTTTGATGTTCTTTTTGTTTTCGTCCACGACATCGACTTCCAGGTTTAATTCACTCATATTCCAATTGGTTCCAAAATCGACATTAGGAACTAACTGCTTTTTACGTAAGATTCTCAACCGTTGGACACCTTTGCTGATTTCTTCTTTTGACTTTAATTGCTCTGCAATTAGAAAGTTAAGATTTTCATGATAGTGATAAACGGGTCTTTTAACACTGATCTTTCCGTTTTTTTCCAGATAAACCGAATCATAAAATACCAGTATTCTATCATCGTCTTCGCTTTTTTGATCAATGCTGATAAAGCTTATTCTCAAAGGCTGATCGCCAATTCGTAAATTGAAGGTCACCTCTTCACCGTCTGCAAAATGATTTAGATTTAACATATATAATGAGAAAAAGTTTTTATCGTTATATTTGTTGTTGATTCTGGCTTTAGTTTTTTTGATAGGTGTTTCAACAAAAGTATCCAGTGGTTCTTGAACCAGGTTTAAGACCTGGTTGTTATTGTCCTTGATAATAATTTTCGGGTAGCTTGTTGCAAAAAGGGGTAGATTGAGTTGTAAGAACAAAAAACAAGCTAAAGTTATTATTTTAGTCATATTGTATTTTAGGATAAAAAGAATCTGTGACATGGTTTTTAATTAGAATATAAGTATTTATTGCGCAGCTTTGGGTTTAATATCCCACCCCTTGGAGCGTTCTGTCATTTCGAACGAATGTGGGAGATCTTGTCCTAAAAGAAAGATTTCTCCCTACGGTTGAGATGACATGCAGCCATTCTACTGTTAATGTGGATACCCCGTCCACTTGCGGCGGAGTAGTTCATTGATTGAATAGATCTCTCATTCTGTCCAGAGTGGTGTTAATGCTCATACACTATTGAAAAAGAAAGAATCCATATTCTCCAATTAAATCAAAGAAGTCAAATAACAATCTTTTATTAGGATCCCTACTCATTTTTTTCAAAGACATTTAAATGATCAGGAAATTCATGATATTTGAGTTAACCAAAGATAGAATCGTTGTTGAATACTATTTTTAACCATCTGATAACAAAGATTGTTGATTGCGGATGTGGATAATAATTACCAATAGTTACTAATAACAACAAGTGTCAATAAAACTATCGTTGATGTTTAATTTTATCCTGTTAATATAGCTTTTTTTTCTGTTCAAGAATCAGGGCTATAGCCATTTTCATTGGCGTTGCTTGTCATCCTGAACTTGTGAAGGATCTCTGATTAAAGTGAGCTTCTAATTCCACGTCATATCAGAAGGTCATTGTAAATTAAAAGCACTATAGTGATTTCTTGAAAGGTCAAAACTAGTTTTTAAATTTGGAAAACTTTAAGTCTAGTAATCGGGAAATTGTAAAGGAGCATCGAATGAATAAGTTTAAACTGGGATTGATGTTAGGTGTTTTATGGTGTTTGATTGTTTCAGTGTCATTGCTTAGTGCAGCCAATAAAGTACTGACAATGTCGACAACAACTAGCACTCAAGCTTCAGGTTTGTTGGATATTCTATTACCGGAGTTTAAAAAAGACAGTGGTATTAGCATAAAGGTTATTGCCAAAGGTACAGGCGCAGCTATTAGAGATGGCATTGATGGCAATGTGGATGTCATATTTGTTCATGCCAAGGGTCGTGAACATAAATTTGTTGCAGATGGTTATGGTACTAAACGCTATGCTGTGATGCATAATGATTTTGTTATTCTGGGCCCGGACAGTGACCCGGCTGGTATTAAAGGAATGCGGGATGTGTCCAAAGCATTAAAGAAAATTGCACAGTCAAAATCATTTTTCGTTTCCAGAGGAGATGACAGCGGTACCCATACCAAAGAACAGCAACTTTGGGAACAGTCGAGTTTAATGTTAAATAAAACAAAAACCAGTTTCATTAAAAAAGGAAAATCGCAGTCAATCACCTATGTTCATCCTCAGGGTAGCTGGTATGCTTCCATCGGACAGGGAATGTCAAAGGTGTTAACCTATGCGGAAGAAAAACAGGCTTATACCATGTCTGATCGAGGTACTTATATTAAATTTAAGTATGGTCGATCCCAGGGATACGAGCTGAATGTACTTTGCGAAGGTGATGTAAACCTGTTTAACCCCTATGGTGTTATCCCCGTCAATCCAAAAACACATCCTCATGTGAAATACAATCTGGCCAAACAATTTGCAGAATGGATAGTGTTAGCACGTGCTCAGAAATTGATTGCAGATTATAAATTAGTAGGAAAGCAACTGTTCTACCCCGATGCTATCAACTAATTAATTATTTCGTTTTCATTTTGACAGCTACACCGTATAGTCCTTTTGCAGCATGGTTGAGATTCAATCATGCTGCAAGAGAGAAAAATAACCTTTTTTATTAATAGGACTAATTGTTGGCAGTACGCATTTTTGTTTAAATAAAAAACCTATGGGATTTTTCACAGACAGCCTTTTGTCGGCTTTTTATCTGGTTGGTGACCTGGATCAGGAGTTGATTACCATTGTGTTGGTGTCACTGAATGTCAGTTTTTTTTCGACATTAATGTCGGGTTTGTTCGGTATCCCCCTGGGATTTCTCATCAGCTTTAATACCTTTAAAGGGAAACGATTGCTGATTACCTGCCTGAATACTTTATTAGCCCTGCCTACCGTCGTTATCGGATTATTTGTTTATGTTTTTATATCCCGACGCGGGATTTTCGGTCCATTTGACCTTTTATATACACAAAATGCGATTATTATCGGCCAGATTATCTTGATTTTACCGGTTGTGATTACCTTTACTGTATCAGCCATTACTCAAATTGATGGACGATATCGAAAAACAGCCATGACATTAGGTGCTAATCAATTCCAAACCGGAATTCTGATTTTCAGAGAGGCACGGTATGGGATACTGGCGGCAGTTATTGCTGCATTTGGTCGGGTCATTTCTGAGGTTGGTATCAGCATGATGTTGGGTGGCAATGCCCGGGGCTTTACCCGAACCATAACTACTGCCATGGCATTGGAGTATGATAAAGGTGAATTTACACTTGCCATTGCCTTGGGGATTGTCTTAATCGGTCTTAGTTTTTCCATCAACCTCTTATTTCATTTTTTCCAGGGCAGGGGCGGTAAATGAGTCTATATCGATTAAAAAATATTTCTCAAGTGGCCGGAAATAATAAAATCCTGGATATTGAGGACTTGGAAATCCTTAAAGGAAAAATTTACGCCTTATTGGGTCCCAACGGCGCTGGAAAAACAACGCTGTTAAATTTGTTGGGTTTTTTAGAAAAACCGACAACCGGGAACATTACATTCATGGGAAATCCGGTTAAATTTACTGAAAAATACCTTCAACAATTACGACGCAATGTTGTGATGGTCAACCAACGTCCAATTCTGTTTACGACATCAGTCTATAAAAATATGGAATTTGGTTTAAAAATTCGTCAGATAAGACCAATAAAAAGGCGACAGATTATTGAAGAAAATTTAGCTCTGGTAGGCTTATCTCACTTAATTGACGCTCCTGCGCATAAATTGTCCGGTGGTGAAACACAGCGCATTGTTTTAGCAAGGGCATTAGCACTATCACCCAAAATTATTTTATGTGACGAACCTACTTCCAGTGTTGATCTGGAGAGTCAACAAACAATTATCCGGTTATTGAAGGAAATAAATGTAAAGCAGCATATCACCGTTATTTTGACATCCCATAATCAACCTGAAGTAAATATGTTGGCGCATCACTCCTTTTTTGTTGATCGGGGGAAAATATCTACGGCCGGTTATGAAAACTTATTTTCAGCGGTTATATTAAGTAAGAGTGGTGAAAAAACCTGTGTGATTGACGACCGGATAACGATTGATATTAAAGCTGCTAAAACAGGGCCATGCAGGGTTACTTTAAACCCTGATGAAATTTCCATTGCCACCGCGTCAGGATCTAAAAAAAATAAAATTGTAGGTACGGTTTTGCAGGTGATGATTCAAGAAAGTGATAGAATTCAATTATTGATAAACTGTGGTATTCATTTAATTATTAAAATTCCTGTTGAACAATATCAACGAATCAAACCCATGGTTGGAGAAAAAATCTGCCTATTTATAAATCCACAGGCAGTTCATATTTTATGATTGTGTTGAATTTTTCTTTTTAGACGGTTTTCGTTTCCGATCCGGTTTTCTACTGCGGGATTTATTTTTAAATTGATGAGCATTATTCTCTTTCGACTTCCCTGTCTCATTCTTAACCTGAACAATAACATCTTTTCGGTTAAATTCGACATCTTTAAAACCGTTTAAAATGTTTAGGGTATGTTTTTCATCAACTTCAAAAAAGGAAAACGTTTTCATTAAACTAATCCGACCAATATCGATTTTCCTTTTTCGGGTACAACGATTAATTAATCCAATTAATTCTCTGGGAGATAGACCATCTTTAAATCCCAGATTGATATGAAACCGGGTAAAACCTGCTTCAACGTCGGTTCGGTCAAAATTCTGGGATTTGTTACCACGATTATTGTCTCTTTTATTCTTTTCTCTCTCTTTCTGTGGTGTATCAATATCCTTCATGTCACGGTAGTAATCCAGAAAGCGATTAAATTCCAGCGAAACAAAATGTTTGATGAGTTCTTCTCTGGTTAGGAATTCCAGCTTTTCTTGGACAATGGGCAAAAATTGATCAATCTCTTTATGATTGATTTCGATATTTTGCATTTTATCCACCAGGTTCAATAATTGTTTTTCACAGATATCCTGACCTTTTGGTATACTGGTTATCTCCATTTTTTTTCTAAGTTTGGCTTCAATCTGTTTTAGCTTATACTTTTCTTTGAGATTAACCAGTACGATTGAAATCCCTTTTTGTCCGGCCCGACCGGTTCTACCGCTTCGATGGGTGTATGCTTCAGCTTCATCTGGTAGGTTATAGTTGATGACATGGGTAATGTCTTTCACGTCCAAACCTCTAGCTGCCACATCAGTTGCTACTAAAATCTGAAGGTTCTTAATACGAAATTTATGCATGACGGTTTCCCGTTGTTCCTGGGATAAATCCCCATGTAGTGCATCTGCATTATAGCCGTCCTGGATCAATTTTTGAGCGATTTCTTTAGTTTCCATACGGGTTCGGCAAAAGATGATCCCGTAGATGGCCGGATTATAGTCAACAATCCGTTTCAGAGCCAGATAGCGTTCTCTGGATCGAACAAAATAACAAAAGTGATTCACATTTTCAGCACCGGATCCCTGAATACCAATAGTGATTTTCTTGGGATCATTCATATAATTTTTGGATATTTGCAATACTTCTTTGGGCATGGTGGCAGAAAACAACAATGTTTTTTTATTCTCCGGTGTTCTGTCCAGTATGGCATCAATCTCTTCCTTAAACCCCATGTTCAGCATTTCATCAGCTTCATCCAACACGACTGTCTGGCAGGTGGAAAGATCAATTTTTTTCTGTTTATTTAGC
>Ga0233431_1006214_pt1 | contig 10923 bp, 12 predicted proteins | sample SI_118_April2016_FD_179867 | JGI IMG/M metagenome (GOLD analysis project Ga0233431, IMG submission 179867) | Seawater microbial communities from Saanich Inlet, British Columbia, Canada - SI_118_April2016_200_MG | ecosystem: Environmental > Aquatic > Marine > Inlet | place: Canada: British...
GTTTACCCAGTTTTTGAATACCCACGCCGCCATGTGAAGTTCCGACGAAAAGTCCGGCTGGTGACAGTGGGAGAGCTTGAGCGTTTTTTTCTTTATGCTGTTTACCCCCGTACCCTGATTCGGGTCGGACTGTCCGCAGCCGATTAAAAATGACGTACAAACCACAATTATGATCAGGACGGTGATTATTCCCGTTTTAAATGTATTTATTTTTGCAAAGTTCATAAAAATATCCTCTGCTGAGAATTACTGCTCGCAATCAACAAGAATGTGTATTGAATCGTTATGGATGTCGTTTCTGAGCTCGAACGCTTTCTGGATATCGTCTAAGGGCAACTTGTCCGTGATCAATTCGCTGGTGTTCACAAGGCCGTCCAGCGCCATCTGAATACCCTCCTGGAAAAAGCGCCTGTTATCGATGTCCCTTCGCGGTTCGGTCGAATATATCTCCAGCCGTTTACGGTGCACTTTGAAAAAGTCGATGGGTTTGTTGCAGACGCCGATGCACCCGTACATTACGATCCGGCCGCACATGGCGGAGTTGTTGATCGCGTCCACCATGCCGTCGCCCTCGAGAAGGCAGGGGATGACAACATCGAACCCGTCCGGGAAATCATCTCCGATAATGTCCATTGTGGGAGTGTCCTGTGTCGGGATTTTATAACAGTGCGTCGCGCCGTATTGTTTCGCGAGTTCAAGATTTTTGTCATGCAGATCGGTTACGGCGAGATTTTTCGGGCTGTGGAGTTTCATTATCTGTGTCATCGGCAGTCCGCTGACACCCTGTCCCATGATCAGCACGTTCTTAGTTGGAGTAACCTCGGCTAGCTCGACCGCGTGAATGATTCCCGGAAACACCTCGAGAAGGCTCGTTTCGACAAGCGGGAATTCATCCGGCACAACTTTCACATTGAACGGCGTACAGACAATATATTCGGCATAGGCGCCCCAGACATACCGGCAGGTGATTTTCTGTCCCTCGTGCAGCCCGATCACCTTGTCTCCGACCTTGTCGAGATAACCAGCGACTTCATGTCCGAGCCGTGCCGGAACCGAAAGAAATTCAGCCTGTCTGATTCCGCGGAAGGCTTCAAGATCCGATCCGCAGACACCGACCCATTTCACTTTGACCCGCACCTCATAAGGATTCGGCTCAGGTATTTTGGAATAATATATCGACATTTTGCCGGGTTCCTCAAGAACGGCGACTTTCTGACTGTTCGGCGTTCCCTTCGGCACATATTCGAGCTTTGCAAGTTCCATTTTGGTCGGCATTTTTTCTTCTCCGTTTTCTCTATTATATTTCTGATGTAACCCTACTGTAAAGGTCTTATGAATGAGTAACGTGTGAGTGCTCCCGAGCTGCTGCTAACTCCCGCAGGCCGTTCTGAATGTTTCCGCGGCTGCCGTTATCTCGTCATCGCCGGAGTTGATATTAATTCCGAATGCCGAACCGAGTCCGGCGTCGACAACTCCCACACTCAAATTTATCGAACGGCTGAGAATATCGTCTGTGACCGGATATGCTCCCTTGCCGTGCGGCCTGCCTGCATCTTTAAGATAATTATTGATGTGCTCCATGTTCGCGTAGACGTGCCATCCGCTGTGATCGACTGTGGTCGATCCGAGTTTTTCGCTTACCCGGGACGCCTTCTCCGCGCTGTCGAAAATGACCGTCAGCAGTGTGCCGCATTCCCCGTCCGGATCGCCGAGTGTGCGGAATTTGAATCCGTCCATGCCGGATATCAGGTCCTTGAATTTGTTTTTCTTGGCACGGAGGGTGGAGGTGATCGTATCGATCTTCCGGAGCTGCGCGAGCGCCACCGCGCCCAAGAGTTCGTTCACCCTGAAATTGAGCCCGAGTATACTTCTGTGGCCGACTTCGAGCCCGCCGCGGTTCGGAGAATGCCCCTGATCGTGGAATCCGAACGCCCGCTCATACAGGTCCCTGTCGTCGGTGGTAATGATCCCGCCGTCCCCGGCGGTTATGGTTTTATAGATGTTCAGTGAGAAAGCGCCCATGTGCCCGATCGAGCCGAGTTTTCTGCCGTTGTAACTTCCTCCCGCCGCCTGGCACGCGTCCTCAAGCACCATGAGTCCGTGCTTGTCGGCGATGGCCATGATCGCATCCATGTCGCATGGATTTCCGAGCATATGAACCGGGATGATCGCTTTGGTTTTCGGAGTGATACGGTGCTCAATGTCGCCGGGATCGAGGGTGAGACTTTCATTTATTTCCGCAAGAACCGGCACCGCTCCGGCAAATATCGCCGAGGTAAATGTCGCCACGAACGTGTAGGCGGGCACAATGACCTCGTCTCCGGGCTCGATTCCCATCGCAAGAAGCGACAGCATAAGTGCGCTTGTACCGGAACTTGTCGCCAGCGCATGTTCCGCGCCCGAATATGCAGCGAATTCCTGCTCGAGGGTATACACCTTGTGTTTGTATGCCGGGTCGTCAAAATCGCCGTACCGTGACAGGTATCCCGATTCCATAACATCCATGATTTCTTTTAATTCCTCGTCACCGATCCAGTATGATCCCGGTCCTGGCATTTGCATTCCTCCGTGTTAGTTCATTTCTTGCTCATCAGCACAATTTTCAATTATACATCTGCGGCGTTTACATATTAAAATCCGACCGATACTCCGATTTGATAGAGCATCATATCGGTTCTCGATTCGGTGACATTGTATGTAACCTTGCCCTCGTCGCCGACTGCGATCGCGCCCTCTTTCAGGTATTCGGCATTCCCGCCGTTGAGATATCTGATCTTCAGATCGATATAGACGCTCCCGGTCTCAATTTCCGGAATCGGTCCGGACCACACCTTGAACATTACGCCGCCGCCGAAACCGTAACTGAGCGCGATATCATCGATATTCTGCGATGATGCAATTTGCTGAAGTTCGTCTTCACCTTCGATCGTTGTGTCTGTCCAGAGATATGTCAGGCCGAATAAGCCGTCGATGTACGGGGAAATGTTTCCGTATTCTTTTTGACCGCGTACTAATAAATGCCCCAGAAATATATTGTTGCTTCTCTTGACGTTCACCGTGACATCGGGAATGCTGTAGCTGAACGGTTCGCGGCGGGATTCCATGCCGTAGTTCGCAAATCCGAGCTCTAGGCCGAATTTAACCGGCAAAAGAGGGTTCGGCTGGACAAGCGCATAACCGGAGCCGCCGTAGCCGTTTCGGTCAAGATTGTCTTTGAATTCGTTTTGAGGTGTGACAATGTCGAAACTGAGACCCGCATTGAAAATGTCGTCCGAAAAGGTTTTCCCAGGCAAAAATATCAGCGCGGTAAGGATTAGTGCAGAGAGAAGAAGTGACCGTGACACATGAAAAATTCCGTTCAATACTTTCATGGTGTTTCCCCTGGATTTAATTATGATTCAACTTATTCATTTTTCGGCTGTCATGATGACAAATAATAATATGTAGCATACTATGAAACAAATACTTTCTTGCCGGCCCGGCGTTTATTTCAAACGGGGAAGAATTCGGGGGAAAATATAAAGCCTGAAGAAAGCATTTTCCTGTATCTGCACGAAAATGCTGTAATGAAAGACGGCAATGAAAAATAGTAAGTATGTGCGGGAAGAACGGGACGAAACGATATACGGTTTACGGGATTTGACACGGAAGACCGCCTCATCCCCCTTTGCTGTCGATTTTATTTTTTGAGAATTTAGAATATATACCTTTTCCGAAAAAAGTGAAAAAGTGCTCAAGGACCGCCACGCCTTTCAATATGATCACCACGACCACACTGAGAATGAATGCCGCATGGTTTTTTTCAAATGCAATGAGAATTCCGATCCCCGCCAATATCCAGATTACCGAGGCCGATGTTATGCCTACGACAACACCGCCGCGGGACAGTATTACTCCAGCGCCGATGAAACCGATACCGGTGATGAGCTGTCCGATAATTCGTGTGGGATCTACGGCTGATCCCTCGATTATCAGGCCGGCTTTGATGAATGTGTAGGTCCCGAGACAGATCAGGCAGCACGTGCGTATCCCGACAGGTTTTCCCGAGAGCTGACGCTCAATTCCGATGATAAATCCGCACAGAAGGGTCATGCCTATACCGTTCACTGTGAGCGGGGCCAACATCTCGTGAATATTCATGATTTACCTCATTCATTCGGTTAAAAAGAGAGAGCGTAAAAAATGCAAGAATGCGTAGTCTATAACATTTTATTATGACGTTTATGTAACATATCACAAACCGGGAACAAAAAAAAGCACTTTGTCTCGCTATTCATTTCATTCATGGATAAAGAGAGCACTGCAAAATGCTGAATGGATCGGCCGTATATACAATCGGATCATATGGCTGTTGTGAAAGGATTCGAGCCTTCTGTCTCATACTCCATTGCATGCGATATACAGGAAGCAGGTTTTATATTATGCAGGCAAAAATGAGGGGAGAAGATGAAATTACTGAGCGTGAGGATCGTGGAAATGAGAGTACTCTTTTATAACGGTACTGATAATGAAATCAGGACGAATACGAATCTTTCAGCAATAATTGAACGTTGATATCATCGCAAAAAAAACTAATACCCATCTCGCTGCAATCTATTGTAATACAACATTCAATATACTATTGATATTTGCTGTTTTCCCGGCTTATTGCATAATTTTGATATTTGCTGATTTTAACATTGTCGCTACTTATACGTTCCGACAATATGTGAATAACTTTTTTCATTATATTTAATCCGAAATGACTGTCTTTTTCAATCAGCCGTTCAATGTCACTTTTATTCAACTCGAGTAAAAATGAGTTCTCCAAAGCTTTAACGGTGGCAGTTCTCATCTCACCGGTGAATATTCCCATTTCACCGATGGAACTTACCGGATTAATTGTGGCGACATTTCCGGACCCCTTAATCAGTACTCCCAGTTTTCCCGAAAGAAGAATAAACATGGAACCTGATTTGCATCCCTGATGGCAGAGTATCTCACCCTTCTGCAACACTCTTTTCGAGCAGAACGATAGAATTAATTTGGCTTTATACATCGAAAGATCCGAGAAAATCGGGATTTTCTTCACAAACTGCAACAACTGTACTTTTTGTTCCGCGCGTGCCTTTTCTTCCTCTTTCATGATATATTCCCCCGTCCAATATATTCCTAAATAAGCACGTTCAGGTTTTCAATAGGCAGTCAATATCCCTGTGTTTTTAGAACAACCGGATACCTTTCGGACACCTTATAATTATGAGTATACGTGTTAACGCTGTTCCATGTATGTGATTTCTGTCACATTCTTCCGAAATAATCATTTATATCATTAAAGACATCGGTTGTCACCTGTATCTCCATTCTGCATACAATTCTTATAAGACCTCATACTGTTTTCTGAAGCAGACGCCTTTCCAATGCCTATGACTCTCCCCATGGCTTGCTCACCGGGGATTATCGGTATGATACGTATGATGACAGGTAAGGTGCGGTTTGATTAGCGGAGAGGAGGTGAAGCCGGAGCGAAAGTCTTCAAAGAGATTGAGCGATGCACAAAAAAAGACTCCAGCATATGTTTTGCTGAAGCCATTTACCACAAATCGACACATATTCAAGTTGGAGCGGATGTTATCTATGTCGGTAATCGCTGTAAAAACCTGTTCAATATTGGTCGGGGTGAGAGGATTCGAACCTCCGGCCTCATGCTCCCAAAGCACGCGCGCTAGCCGGGCTGCGCCACACCCCGAACAGATATACAGTATACGCAATAAATGATCGTATTCCAAGAAATATTAGAGCTTCAAAAGGAATATTTTCGGATATATTAGAAATAGTCGAGGGGATTTACTTTTCTGTTGTTGTGAGTTATCGAATAGTGGAGGTTGGTTCCGGTGGTTCTACCGGAGCTGCCCATTGTGCCGATGATGTCTTCTTTTCTGACTCGATCCCCAACTTTTACCAGCTTTTTGTCAAGATGAGCGTAAAGTGTCAGGTAGCCGTATTTATGTTTGATAATGACATAGTGTCCGCGTACGCTGTGGTAATCGGACTTGATCACGGTCCCGTCGGCGGTTGCAAAGATTTTGTCGCCGCGGTTGCCGGTGAAATCGACTGCATCGTGAAACTGTTTCCGGCCCGTGACAGGATTTGTCCGCATGCCGAATTTCGATGTTACGTTCAAAGAAAGGATCGGCAGTATCGTCGGCGTATTGTTTATTTCATCCCGTGACTCCCGGAGCGAATTTTCTATTTCATTGAAACTGATATCCTCGACATACAGCTGACGGTCAATCGTGCGAATTTTAAGATACATATCCGTAAGCATCTTATTCATGTCGCCGCCAAGAGTTTCAAAACGGGATTCGTCTACAATCACATGGCCGCCGATACCGGCCATATACATGTTATCGTCAGGGACAGGCATATACGCAAACTGTCTGAAGGATTTATCGATTCGCCGGATGTTTGACATCTTATTTGAGAGAATGCCGACAGTTATCTCATTTTTATCGATCGTGTCGAGGTAATTGCGCATGTCAGTCACAGCATCGGCGTACTCGTTTTCCTGGCTGAGTTTGACATGGTAGCCGATGATGAAAAAGAGTGTGACGAAAAATGTTATGATAAGGAACGATAATAATCCCGTAATTAATCTGAGATTAATATTTCCGGTTTTCATATCATATCCGCTGTCCGGTACAATTGTTAATGTAAACAGACGGTTTTCTCTTATGGAACTCATCCTGCGTTACTCCCAAAAAAACATATGGTGGTGTACGTAATGACACATAATTCTGCAAATTAGCATAACGTGCATCGTATCGTAAAATAGCGATATATGAGTTTGACATATATGCAAATATCATTCTAAAGAATAATATTCCAACAACTTACAGTAGCTAAATATAACAAAAAAGAGCGAAAAAAGCAAGCATAATTACGTAAGTCTTATAATATCCTAATGATAGAGTCGCTATAATTGCCCAAAAGAGACGAGTATTTATGTTTTGAGTTGTATTGAACGGAGTATTTCTTTGTAAATCTTTGGTGCAATAATTCCGTATCATATTAAAAATCCTTAAGATAATGTTTGTATATAATGCATGCACAATAAAAATTGCGGAATATTACAGGAGTGTGTTCATAATGATAGGTGATGTGTCGTTTTCGTGTTTTCGGTGGATTGCGGATAATTTTGTAAAAAAGTAATATATATATTTATGAAATTGAGCATGCGATGACTCAAAAACATGCTGCGGTTTTGTATGAAAGGTTTGTGCTGCGGCGAATCAATAATGCGGAATTCTGAAAAGAAAGGATAAGCGCCTTGCACAGCGGGTGATAATTCTGTTATATTGTGTGAAATATATAATTATACCCGCATGCCGGATTGTGTGCGGGATTTGATTTTTCATTTTCCGCAGCACCTTATTCGGGGATAGACTACATACATTATGAGAATATTAATTATTGCAAATCCTGTTGTTGGTATTGATAAAGAAAAAAGATCGGTTATAGAAAAGATTGTCTCGAGAGTTAAAAAAAGCGGCGGGACCGCTGAAGTTACATATACGTTTCGGCCGGGATTGGGCGAAAAATATTCTTCGATTTCTCCGTTCGAGGGCTATAATGCTGTGTATGCTGCCGGCGGTGACGGCACAATTAACGATGTTGCCTCGGGTCTTGTCGGCACTGACATCCCGATGGGTATCATTCCTCTCGGAACAGGGAACGGGCTCGCGTGCGGTCTTAATATACCGTTGGAGCCGGAACGGTTTACCGAAGTATTGCTGAAACATAAGACCATGAAAATGGATGTCGGAAGAATATCGTCACACTATTTTTTCTCTACGACCGGTATCGGATATGACGCTCGAATAGCGTTTGATTTTAATAAGTCGAGTACGTTCAAGCGAAGCCTTTTGGGCTATTTTTGGGTTGGAATAAAAGATTACTTTTTTTCCCGTTCCGAAAAAATCACCCTTTATGCTGACGGGAAGCAGCTTTCGCGCAAGATCTTCACTCTGACCGTCGCAAATACCCCCCAGTACGGTTGCGGGGCTGTTATCGCTCCCAATGCCGATCCCTCGAGCGGGAAAATGATAGCCGTTATTGTTCCGAAACTCAGTGTGTTCAGAATCTTTCCTGCGATCAAAAAACTGTTCAGCGGCTCCATTCATGAAATAAGCCAGCTTGAATTCATCGAATTCAAAAATCTCAGGATCAAACGCTCGAAACCTGGAATTTACCACGCTGACGGCGAAGCGCACAAAGGAAATCCCAATCTGAATATCTCCATTCATCCATCCGCATTAAATGTTATTGTTCCGTAATGCCTCCCTTTTAAATGCAGGTTGCCACGCTTTCTGCCAATAGTTGATTGCGTGCTGTCATAACGGCAGAAAACCTGCCATTCGTGGTGTGCTTATACTTTGGAGTTCACTGGCGTGCCATTCTGTGTGTTCCTGTAAGTGACTGTATAACAATATATAATGTTAATGTATTGATTTTTGGCACAATCATTGCTCTGTATAATAGGCGTAAACGGAAATTTAACTATTAAAGGAGGAAATGATCATGGCTTACGTAAAATATTATCCGGCACCGAAGACAAGAGAAGCTAATTACTGTGATGAGAAGGACTGGGCTCCGGCATATGATGTGGTTGAGCATGCCGACAAGTTCGTTCTTGAATTTGATCTCCCGGGATTTGCAAAGAACGATTTTGCGATCAATGTGAAAGAGGGTGTTCTTACTGTTTCCGGTGAGCGAAAAGAGAGGGAACACGAAGATGACAACTTATACCGTTATTATGGACGGCCGTACGGATCGTTTGAGCGGTCATTCCGCCTTAATGACAAAGTGAACGAAGAAAAACTGAAAGCGGCATATAAGAACGGTGTTTTGAAAATGGAACTTCCCAAAAGGGAAGAGGTAAAGCCGCGTACTATTGAAATCGGGTAAATATTTACTGATTTATTCTAAGGGGGTGTTTACTATGTTACCGAGCATTTGGAGAAAAAACAATTTGATTCCTGCTTATTCGGCGAATAACTTATTTGAAAATTTCTTCTATGGGTGGCCTGAGTCAGAAAGAGCCGCTGAGTTCAAATGGAGTCCGCGGGTGGATATTCAGGAAACCGACAAAGAGATCATTATTGATTTCGAAATTCCCGGGATCAATAAAAAAGATATTAATGTCGAGGTGAAAGACAACAGGCTCACTGTTTCAGGCGAGCGCAAACAGGAGAGCAAAAGCGATGACACCGAACACCGCAGGATCGAACGTTACTATGGAAAATATGAAAGAACGTTTCAGCTTCCGGATTCGGTGAAGGCCGATAAAGTTGCCGCAGAATACAAGGACGGTATTCTCTCATTGAATCTGCCGAAAGCGGAAAAAGCTATTCCGAAAGAGATTGCTGTGGAAGTGAAGTAACTTTTTGCACCGTATTTAACATCTTATCAAATAAAAAGGGGAACGACTTTCGTTCCCCTTTTTGTGTGCTAAAGAGAGTTAACTATGTATTGAGTAAGTGCTACCTGTTGCTTCTTCGGCCTCCGGCTCCGCCTCTTCCGCCGCGCAGACTTTCCATGACTTTCATCTGTTCGTCGGTGAGAATGTCCATCATTGCTTCGCTTCCCACACCTCTTCCGCGTGCCTGTGGGATTTCTTTCAGTTTTTTGAGCTGTGACACGGTCAGCGGACAATCGGCTTTTTCAAACATTACCACCTGCATCATATTACGGGGACGTTCCGGCCTGTCATTTCTTCCGGGCTGAGTTCCCAGTGCTTCTTTCAATGCGTCATTCTGGTCGTCGCTGAACATCTCATATAGTTCTCTGAATACCTGGAAACCCTGGCTAAAATCCAAGTCACTATACTGTTTTACCTGTTTGTCGGTGAGTGGACATTTCGCGTCTTTCAGGATTCCTGCGATGGTAACGGTTTTGTCGTCCTGTGAGTACGCTGTAACCGCGAAAGCTGCGAGAAGTACGATTGCAACGAATACGGTCATGATTCTTGATAGTTTCATGAATCCCTCCATGTTAAGGCTGTTCATTGGGAAAAGGGCAGTCGTTTGTATGCCTCAATACGATCTGCTACAGCTTATTGATATATAGATTGAACGTGCCGGCAAAAGGTTTAATCATATGGGAACAATTATCGGGGAAAACGTTGAAAAGGTATGCGGAGATTCTGCGGTCAATTGAGGTTGTTTAAATAATCTGCGACAATAGCGCGGGCGTCGTCGGCTTCCGGGATATTCAGTACTCCGAATTGCTCGTGACGGCCGATCGATATTTTTCCGGAATCGGATTTGACGATGGTTATCAGCCCGACAAACTGTCCGCGGGTTCCGGGAGATACGATAATTCCACTCGGCGTTTCTATCGGCGGATCATATTTTCTATTTCCATATCCCTCGATAATGAGATCGATCACGGGAAATTCATCAGTCAATGCCTGATTCTGTGCGGGAGTAAGATTCGAGAGCACGACAGTAAAATCGCATGACGGGGCGATCTCCGAAAGCGCGGATCTCAGTGCATCCTGGTATGGCAGAAAACGGTAATCGTCCACACGAGGGCTTCCCAGTCTGGTCTGGCTTGTCGAATCGCACACGCTGACTATCCCGACTTTATTCCCGCCGATTTCGGCAATCACATACGGTTTGAATGCCGGATGTTCTTCGGATTTTTCGCCGGATTTTCCTTTACGTGCGAATACCGCCGATGTGAGCGTGAAATCCGCCGCCGCGGACATGTCCCTTGTGCGTTCAAGGCCCTGGAACAGCTCATTGCATCCGAGCCCCGCAGCATCGTATTTCATTTTATTCATGAGACGCATCACACATTCGGCTTTTGCACCGTATGCTCCGAAAAGGCTGACCATGTTGCCGGCGTCGACAAGCAGGAACGGTTCTTCCGTTCGGCGGA
>Ga0233431_1006216_pt1 | contig 10917 bp, 6 predicted proteins | sample SI_118_April2016_FD_179867 | JGI IMG/M metagenome (GOLD analysis project Ga0233431, IMG submission 179867) | Seawater microbial communities from Saanich Inlet, British Columbia, Canada - SI_118_April2016_200_MG | ecosystem: Environmental > Aquatic > Marine > Inlet | place: Canada: British...
TCTTTAGGGTCAAATATTTTTCTCTGAATAAATCTATTTCTTCCTGTTTTATACTCATACATAAAAGTATACTCGTTTTACAGGATTATTAAATATCGCTTAGTTTATTATTTTACAATCCCTTACCAATTCTCAGTAGATGCAGAGACTGTCATTATAGCTGTCTGAAGACAGGCCTGCTTCATAGCATTTTGCTGCGCCGTGTAGTAATCTGTAGGCATCTGCATGATTGATTGTCCTGCAACCTCTGTGTTTGGAAGTAGAGGCTTACTTTGACCAGGAACTACTATTGAAAATTCGAACTGTATAATTAACCCAAATTCATTTGTGATATATGTAATACCTTCTTTAGAGTATCCGGTATTATAAGCCGTCATTTCAATTTTTTTAATATTTCCATAAAGTACACAGTCTGCTCTGTCTATGCTTACGACTTTGTAAGATCCGTCATATTGAAATCTATCATGTAGTGCTTTTCTCATATATTCACTCATATTTGGTATATATGTTTGATTTTTAATATGAGCAATAGCGATAGTTTTTATTTGTGGATTTCCAAGGTTTCCCATGCTATATCCACAGCCTGCAACCAACACTGATAAAAACAGTAGAAGGCAGTATAATTTAATATTTTTTAACACAGTTTATTCCTCTGATTAGTATCAAATTTTATTTTTAAATTCTTTCTCTAAAAATCTATTACGCTTCAATCCTATATCACCAATAGGATTTAGCCATTTACCTGAACTGTTCTGAGGTATAACCAAAACGTCAGCAGGTGTATCCTGGAATTTATATTCGGCGTATTTAGTAGCTCTTTTTTTCGCCAAAGGAATTTTTCTCGGAAACATTGGCAGCTCAATTTTATTCAGTAAAATTTCTGCTCCTCTTACAGAAGATGTTTCAGGATAGTTAATTAAGATTTCTCTTATATACCTTTTTGACGCATTAGTGTTGCCAAGTGCATCATAGTATTCAGCCAGCTTTAATAAGTCATCGGCCTGATATTGATATGTATCTTCCAGTGAGTTTTTTGCCCATGGTATTTCTTTTGCATCTGGATATTTTTCTATAAAATCTTTTAATAACTGCCTTGCAGCTTTAGCATTTGAACCGTCACCATCACCTGTTCTTGATAATTGAAGATATATATTTGCTAATTCAATGTAAGCTATATAAGAAACCTTAGAGTTGTCGTATTGATTAATTACTTTTCTATATATATTAATAGCCTCCTGGTTTTTATCATTATTTAAATAATAAACTCCTAATTTTAACATCATTGTCGGCGCAAACTTTGCATAAGGAGACTGTTTTAAAATCTTATTGTAGATTTCTTCTGTTTTATTGTCGTTTTCTATCCATGGAAACCAGGAAAAAGGATGTTCTCTATATCCATTGTAATAAGCATTACCTATTTCATATTCGCGTTGTACTGTTTCGTTGAAATTGACTTGATCTGGATAGTTCTCAATAAGTTTGGTTAAACACTTGAACTCTTCCCAGTTGGAATCAGCTTTTCGATATGAAAGGGCAGCTCTTTTAAGTGCTTTCGCTTTTAAATTGTAGCTGTCGGCATACAGCTCTGCAGCCTGAAACTCCTGAGCTGCCTGCTTGTAATTTCCCTTATTAAACTCTTTTTGTGCGGATCTATAAGTTTGGTCAGATCTTTCGTCTGAGGCATTTAGAATATTAAAGATAAAAAAGGTAAAAATATATACTGATATAATAGATAAAAAAGTTCTTGTCACTTCTTAATTTGCTCCTTGAACAGTAAAAACATAACTATATAAAAATGTAAAATTGTATCTTACCACTAATTGTAAGTAAAAAATAGATAATTCACACTCACAATTGAGAATTAAGAATTAAAAATTAAAAATTATTCCTATACCTTATAAAATTCAGCAGCAACAATTCTTAATTCTTAATTTTTAACTATTAATTTAATTCGTTAGTATATTTCAGGTTTAGCTGATCTGCCCATTAGATCTTTTATACAGTCTGATGGGGTTTTATCAGCATAAAGTGTGGAGTACAGTTCATTAATAATAGGAACTTCTATGTTGATTTTTTTTGCAAGTTTATAGGCACTTTTTGTTGTTTTAACGCCTTCTGCAACAACCATTCCCATTTCTGTAAGTATTTCATCTAATGTGTAACCCTCACCAAGTTTTTGACCAACATGTCTATTTCTGCTATGCTGGCTGAAGCAAGTTACTATCATATCGCCTATACCGCTAAGTCCTGAGAAAGTTTCATATTTACCGTTAAGTGCTTTACCGAGTCTTGACATTTCTGCAATACTTCTCGTAACAAGGGCAGCTTTTGAATTATCGCCAAGCTTCATACCATCAGCAATACCTGCAGCAATGGCAAATACATTTTTAAGTGCACCGCCTAGTTCAACGCCTATAGTATCGCTGCTGTAGTAAACTCTGAAAAAATCATTGATAAATATGGACTGTATTATTTTTCCAACCTTTTCATCATCACATCCTACAACCACCGCAGTAGGAGAACCTTTTATTACTTCTTCAGCATGACTCGGGCCAGATAGAACAGCATATTTAACGTCTCCGAGAATTTCAGCTGTTAATTCACTTAGACGTTCTAAACTTTTGTTTTCAATACCTTTTGCTATATTTATAATTATCTGATTTTTTTTATATGATTTTTTTAATTTTACAATTAATTCTCTTTGATATTGAGTTGGTAAAGCAAAAATTAGTATATCAGCATCTTTTACAGCAAATGATAAATCTGAAGTCAATTCAATCTCTTTTGGAAATGTATAACTTGGTAAAAAACGTGAATTAATTCTTGTTTTATTCATCTCGTCCATATAATCAGAAAAAGGACCCCATAACTTAACATTTTGTTTGTTTTCATAAAGTAAATTTGCTACAGCACTTCCCCAGGCACCATCTCCTAAAACAGATATATTCATTGTGATTCACCTTAAATTAAGATTAATTTTAAAAATATATTATATTACAACTTTTAACCAGTAATAAGCTTTTTTCAATATTGGAAAGAGGTATTTTTAGAATTTTAGCCAGTGCAGCTTCATATAAATTCAGCTGCTCTGCATACAAAGTTCTATATTCGTTAATGTTGTTTGAAGAACCGAGTTTATAATCCAATACATTAATTTTCTCTATTTTATTACTGCTGTTTTTAATGATAGTTACTCTGTCAAATCTACCGCTTAGCCATTTATTATTTACTATTACGGAAAACTCTTTTTCTATCCATACTTCAGATTGCGGTGTCGGCTTTTTAAATAATTCAGAAAGATTTTTATCGAAAATAATGTTCTTAAATAATTCTATTGATTCTTTAACAATATCATTTGAATATTGGTTCTTTAATAATTCAAATAGCTGTGTCTCATCAAAATTATATTCTTCAAGCCAGTTGATTTGTTCAAATAGATAATGAATACAGTTTCCTGATTGAATAAGAGTGTTTGAACTGAAATTTAGTAATTCAGTTATACCTGTACTTTTATCTTTATCTGATACTTGTGAAGGACTTATAGTTTTAGGTGTATCTATAGGTTTGAAGGTTAGATGTATATCTGATTTTATAATTTTCTCTGTTTTTGCTTTTTGCGCATAATCTATAAACCATTGATAATTTCCACATTCATAAACCGGTGCTAATTGATTATTTTCAATTAGCGGATTGCTTTCTAGAGTATTGATAAGTATATCTGACTGGTATAATGAATCACCGGTTTTACTGCATTGTTCAGCTATCATGTATAACGCTTTTTTTGCACGTGTCATTGCAACGTATAGGCAACATAAACTTTCGTATGAATGTTCACTGTCCAGTTCATCTACGAACTCATTAATAGTTTCATCAATCTCACCTATTTTGCGTTTGGGCAGATAGTTGGTCCATTCGGATAAGTTATTTTGGTCTGTTTTTTGATGAAGACCGCTGATATTGGATATTTTATTTACAGGTTTCTTTTTTAATTCTGGCAGTATTACGATATCGTATTCAAGACCTTTAGATTTATAAACAGTCAATAACTGTATATTAGTTTTTCCTGCCGAAGAAGATATTTCATATTTATTAATAAAGTCAATAAAATCCAGTGCATCTTTATTACCGGTTTTATCAAACTGTTCGGCTGCATTTATTAGTTGGGATGTTCTTATAACAGCGAACTCTTTAATGTTTATCTCATTAGAAAGAATATTAACCCATTTTTCTATAAATTTAGAATAACTGTGATCGTAAATATAGTTAAGTTCACTCGTTATAAATAGTGATTGTGTATGATATTCTGATTTTATATAACTATAAAGTGGAGACATGTTAACATGTTCCCAGGCGAATAGATCTCCGGGATGTGTGATAGATTTTATAAGTGATAAAATCACTGCAACCACCGGATTATCAGTTAATGCACATGTACCTTCATAGCTTGCCTGAATACTGTTTTTCTGAAGAAACTCAGAAATGCTTTTTGCTGTATCATTTGTATAAGTCAGAATGCCGACAGTTTGATTTCTTTTAACAGGTTCTATTTGTTTTAGAATATTAAGTATATGCTGATTCTTTTCGTCAGGTTTTGCTTTGGATGATTCCAGTTTTATCAGACATGAATAACCTATCTTTTTCTCTTTTGGAGATGGAGTATGAGTTTGCCAGCCTTTTTTCCATAGGTTTAATGTTTTATGTGAAAGTTTTTCTATCGTTGATAGATTATCAAATACGCGATTTACTGTTTCGATTACCTGTGCATTAGATCTGTAGCAGGTCGCTAACTCTTCTGTTGAGAATCTATCTTTGTATAATTGATGAACATAATCAAATAGATGATAATCTCCGCCGCGCCATGCGTAAATAGCCTGTTTTACATCACCGACGTAGAAAAAACTTCTGCTGAATGTATCATCCATTATTATTTCATCTATCAGATTGCTGATAATATTCCATTGTGTAACATTCGTATCCTGGAATTCATCAAGCATCCAGTGATCGTAAGAAGAATCAAGACGGTACTCTATATATAGTTTACTATCTTCATTTGGATATGATGAAATTTGATTGTTATTGCTATCTCGGCTCAGCAGGTATGTGATATCATTAAATGTCAGCCTGCCATTTCTTCTAATTATATTTTCATATCTGTTTTCGTATAAATTCAGTGTCTTATATATACCTTTAGTCTGTTCAAGCAGTTGGCTAAACGTTATTGAAAAAATAGATTTTATGATATTTAGTAGAGGTTTACACTCTTTAGGCTCCAGCTTTAATTTTCCCCTATTGACTATTAATGTAGCCAGGCCTGATTTAATGTCATCTAATTTAGAGATTATATTAGCTTCAAAAAATCTATTAGTTTTATCCGTAAATTTATATTGATGAGGATAATCGCAGACTTCATCGAGAAATTCATTAAACTTCTCTAATTGAGGTTCTTTGATATCATTCTTTTTTTCGAGTAGGTTTCTAAATTCAATAATATTTTTATTTAGATCAGATATAGAAGGTTTAGCAATAGGCGTACTGTTTTTCCAGATGAGATTTTTATTGCCCCAGTGTTCCTGAATTGGATCTTTGATAAAACAGTAATGATATTTATTGATGAATTCGTTCAGCTTATTAAATGGATTTTTTCCCTCACGGCCAAATGTTGCCTGTTTAAATGCTTCAAAAATAATCTGTTTTTCATCTTTAGATGACCTGGATGAAAGTAAATCGCTTAATATCTGCTGCTTTATTAAGTCCTGCTCATATTCATCAATGATTTGAAAATTACTATTTAGTCCGAATTCGAAAGGGAAACTGCCAAGTATATTTACAAAAAAACTGTCCAGTGTGCTAATATTTAATTTGTTGATTTTTAATAACAGTTTATTTATGATTGATATTATTTCATCTTGAGTAAGTGGTTCGATATTCGCTATTTTGACTTCTTTTAACATGCACTCTTTATCGCTGTACCACTCAAGAAGCCGTTGTATTATTTTGTCAAAAATTTCACCCGCTGCTTTTTTTGAAAATGTCAGACATATAATTTTTTCAGGCGGAGCACCATTGACAATCAAACCTATATATCTCAAGGCAAGCTGAAATGTTTTACCACTCCCTGCGGAAGCTGATATAACTTTATTTTCTATTTTTAAATTTGTCTGCATAATTTATTCGTTATCCATGAAATTTAGCATGTGGTCTGTATCTATGGTTTCCTCGGGTGAAGTAAATAGGAACTCATTATAGGCATCATTAAATCCTGTTAGATTAAATGGAGGCCAAAAAACTTTCTTTTCAATATTTATTATAATATCAGCTATTGCTGAACAGGCTGCAGGAATAAAATCACTTATATTATCCCATGATGATATACCTGTTTCTGATATAATTTTAGGTAGGTTAAAATAAGAACAATATAAATTACTGTTTGTTTCTATTTCGGAATTCTCAAGCATTAAATAATAAATTGGTAGCTGTAGATCAAGCCAGCAATATGATTTTTCGTCCAAAGTAAATCTTGAATATTCAGGCGATTTAGTGATATCTCTAGGTCTTTTGTAATGAACGTTATTAGGCTGTTTTCCTTTTTCGCTGGTTTTATAATCGACGATTCTCACTTCACCGGTTTTTATATTTTTATCTATTCTGTCAATTTTTCCTCTAATTATATAAGGTTCGGGTAATTCTATAGGTTTGGTAGACCATTTAGTAATGAATGCATTATCAATAGTCAAAGGAAAAGATTTTTCAACTTCTATAGTACGCCATCCTATTTTGTAATCTTCTAATATTTGCTCAGCTGATTTAATGATTCGCTGTTTTATACTGCTGGTTGATAAGATTGACGGGAGAGAAAGATTTCTACCATATCTTATTAGAATTTCTTTATCAGTATATTCTTTAAGTATGTCCTGCAGTTTATCTAATGATTGTATTTCTCCTAAATTTTCTTTTTCTGAAAATTTTTGTAGTATTGCGTGGCATGTGTTACCAAAATATCTGGGATCAATATCATTTTTTCTATCATCTATCTTTTCCATTTTTAATGCTTTTTTTAGATAGAAAATAAATGGACTGGATAGATAGTTGCTGAAATCTGTGGCATATAAAACAGGTTCAATTTTTTTATCAGTTGGTTTAAGTTTGAATGAAGGAGAGTAATCACTAATTGAATTATTGTTACTATCTTCATCTGTATGTATAAAGAGTTTATTTAATCGTGGTATTAGATTTTTTCCATTAGTTAAAAATAGCAAGCGTGAAGGTTTTAGAGGATCTCCCGAAGTGTCTATATTGTTGACTATGAAATGGATTTTTCCAGGAGCGTGTGATTTTAGTAGTGCAGTTAAGATATATGAATCTCTACTGAATCTTGAATCCATACTTCTTATTCCGAGTTTTTGCTTTATTGAATCAGGTAAAAATAGATCTGACTGAATGCCTCCGGGGAGGTATTTCTCATTCATTCCTGTAAGGATTATATTTTCTGAATTACTCCATTGAGTTTCGAGCCAGCCATGTATTTCGAGTACTCCTTCTATTTTGCTGTCCGGATAGCTTTTCTCTCTTTTTAAGATATTTAGAAAAACATTAAATTGTTTTGATAGCGACAAATGATCTGTTTTTATTTGCGAATCATTAAATTCATTCAGGATCTTATTAAAGGTTGTCAGAGTCTCAATGAAATGATTATCGTTGATGTTATTATTTTTTAACTTTCTGCCGGAGTAAATCTCTTCTATGAAAAAATGCAGAAAATCATGAAGTGATTTAGTTTTTACTTTTTCAATAAAGTCTAAAAACTGATTATATACTATTTTTAGTAGTTCAACTTTAATCCCGTATTTACTGCTATTCTTTGATTCAGAATTAATCATTGAGTTTATATCATTAAGTGTTTCCGGTAGATATTTATTCTGTAGTTGATCAAGAGACGTGAGAAGGCGTGCAATATCAAAGTGGTCATTATAATATCTAAAGTAATTTAAAATATCAGGAGTTCTTAGTAACTTTGCAAAGCTTTGATAGTTTTTACTTAGTAAAAAATCATAAAAATTATCCAGCAGAATATATAGTTTTGAAATGGTGAATTCAGTTCCGGCGGGGTCTGTTGTTGTAATATCATATTTAGAAAAGAAGTTCTTAATATAAGGAATCAAACTGTTATTTGCTGTAAATATTGATGTTTTGTTTAAGTCGATATTGTTTGATTTGTCATCAGTTAGATCCGATAATATGGTAGTAATATTATGTTGCATATTTTCAGGTGATGTTACATGGACACTGTTTTCAAAGCTTGGTATTTCTATTTCTCTATTACTCCAGCTTTTTTCAATAGGTCTTCCCCATTTATCGAAACTGTTATTTTCTGATTCAGGTGCATGAATCCATATTTCTGTTGAGATCTGTTTTGACAAAATTTCCCATGCGTTGGTTACGATCGGCAAAGGATCAATAATCCCTATAATTATAATCCTGTTTATTTCCTGCGGGATTGATGGTGAATTAGCTGATATTATTTTATTCTGATTCGAGTCTATCAAACCATTGGAGTTAAGTATTTTTGTATATTCGTTCTCAAGTTTTAAAAGATCAAACCATCTATCTATATCATCTGCTACAGGTTCGTTATTAGTATTTACAATGCTGCTAATTGTATGACCTGCTTCAGCGATAGTGCTTATTAAATTCATTATGCTATCTATTACATTGAGATTCCAGGAGTGTCTATTTTCTTTGTCAGGTATATTGGGAAACAAACTACTTAATGTTCCTATATTGAAGTTCTCAAAAACAGTTAACCAGGCAATTAAACTCTCGGAATAAGTTGCCTTTTTTTTCTGGGTGCAATTGGCTGATATAAAGAATTCAGGCGTTACTATTTTGGGCAGTACAAGCCCTCTGTTGTTTTCGGCTAGTTGTTTAGCAAGGTCATATTTTAATTTTTGTGCCGAATGAGTTGTCGGGGCAACAACCATTATATTGCTCAAATTTATTAAATCAGTATTGCTGTGCTTTAGCAATTTTTCAACTGCCGAAGATAGTAATGGACGTTTCCAATCCAAAAATTGTGTTGATAATGACATTAAACTTTTTCCCAATCTGAAAATGGACTATAATTTTATAACTTTTATAGTGTTTATTTTCCATCTTTCTTCAGCAAAATCACCGGTAATGGCAATAAGATTTTTTGACTTTTTAAGCAGCTTTCTCTCTGTTAACTGTTTAATTAATGCCGGTATAGCTTTGGAATTGGCTTTTTCATCTTTGAAAATTTCATCATCAAGTAAAATTGGGAAAATACCATGTGAAAATGCAAGCCTGTAATATGTACTTTTTGTATTTGTAGCAGCAAAAATAGTACAGTCAGGTCTATATTTAGCTAATATCTGAGCTGTTAATCCCGATCGTGTAAAAACAGCTATAGCATCTTTATTTAAGTCATAGGATAAATGAGCGGCAGAAGCACATATTGCTTCATTAAATTTATTAACATCAGGAAGTTCCAGTTCATTGTAAAATGGTTCATCATTAAAAGCATTTTCTGCTTCTTTAATAATCTCAGACATCGTTTTTACTGCCAATACAGGAGAATTTCCCATTGCTGTTTCATTGGATAACATCAATACATCTGATCCATCAAAAATGCCATTTGCAACATCGCTTACTTCAGCTCTTGTCGGCAGTTGGTTGTCAACCATCGAACTCAGCATTTCAGTTGCAATGATTGTTATTTTTCCTTTTTTGTTGGCTTTTTTGATGATTTCTTTCTGTACAATAGGCACTTTGGCAAATGATAATTCGTCTGCTAAATCACCTCTTGCAATCATAATACCATCAGACTCTTTAATAATACTATCAATATTTTCTACAGCTTCAGGCTTTTCTATTTTTGCAATTATCGGTATTTGTCCGCCGCCATTATCATCAAGCAGTTTTCTTAATTGGACAATATCAGATGCTTTTCGCACAAATGAAAATGAAATGTAATCTACTTTTGCTTTTATACCAAACATTGCATCTTCAATATCTTTATCTGTCAGTGTTGGTAGTGAAATATCTGTATATGGAAGATTTATTCCTTTTCCTGTTAATATTGTATCGCCTTCAATTACTTTGCATTTCACCTCTTTTTTTTCTGGAAATGAGTCAATGACTTTTAATATTACTCTTCCGTCGGCAATGAGTATTTTTTTACCTGTTTCTGTGTCGGATGCTATCTGGCTATAAGTCGTAGGGAAGGTATATTCGCTGTCGTGATTTGTATTGCCTGATAAAATAATTTCCTGTCCTTTTGTTATAGCCACAGGGCTTTTGAGTTTACCTATTCTTATTTTTGGACCTTGAAGACACTGCATTATAGCTAGAGATATCCCTAAGTTTTTACTTGCCTGACGTATTGTTGCTATCATTTTAAGATGTTCTTCTTTTGTGCCGAAAGAAAAATTTAATCTACATACATTCATGCCGACTCTTGCCATGCTTTCTATAATTTTAAGTTTATTTGAAGCTGGTCCTATTGTTGCTATTATTCTGGATTTTTTCATTTTCGGTTACCTCATGAAAATTATATAGATTATCTGAATATATAAAATATTAGATTAAATAGTAATGAAAAGCAAATTTCTACAATGTTAATATGATCATTTAGTCGTGTCTTCGTGAAATTAACTTTAAGTAGTTACTCTTTTACCAAATATCATCACTGCCGATATTTTTAATAAAAATTGACAAGTATAGCCCCAATGGGATGTTGTTTTACAATTTGTATTATCTTTGGGATGTTTAAGGTTATATAGTTCGCCAGAAAAGTTTTGTCCCAAACTAATTTTGAGGTATAATTTCGACTATTTAGCTTTATAATATCGATTCGAAAATTATTCAAACTCTAACATGCAGGTTGATCATGGTCGAATC